>Ga0209755_10001767_pt1 | contig 32147 bp, 35 predicted proteins | sample TergutCo191P1_FD_187301 | JGI IMG/M metagenome (GOLD analysis project Ga0209755, IMG submission 187301) | Cornitermes sp. P1 segment gut microbial communities from Petit-Saut dam, French Guiana - Co191P1 (SPAdes) (version 2) | ecosystem: Host-associated > Arthropoda: Insects > Digestive system... | reverse complement strand
GCAGCGGTTGGCCGCATGTTCTAGCAGCGAAGGGATATCCCCGCGATGGACGACTACGATACCACAGGAGGCGCACCACCCCCCACCCCCGTCAAAGGCAATCTCACAAATTCGCCACGCGAATTCGTTCGCACGAATAACCGCGCACGGCGACTGCCCGACGCACTAAACGCTGTAGATTTCCGCCGACCCTAAAGCCTCCCCCACCAGCCGAGCCAGCTCCCCCGCAAACCGCGCCTCAATCCCCTCGATAGCTCCCTTGTTGGGCTTATTCTCGGGGTGCTTCGCCACAAAAACGGTACAGCAGTCCTCGTATGGCCTAATGGATATGTCGTACGTGCCGATTTCTTGCGCAATGTCGATTATCGCCTGCTTGTCCATGGCGGCGAGCGGCCGCAAAACAGGCAATGCCGCCGCAGTGTCCACCGCCGCTAAGCTATGCACAGTTTGGCTGGCAACCTGCCCCACAGAATCCCCCGTGACCAGACACAACGCCTTTTCCTGCTCCGCAAGGCGGCTTGCGATATGCAGCATGGCTCGCTTCAGAAAAATCGTAAGCTTAACCTCGCTCACCTGCTCCTTGAGAAAAAGCTGAATTTCCGTAAACGGGACGCTGTACAGCTTTACGCTTCCCGTGTATTTGGCAAGCTCCGCCGCTAGGTCGCGCACCTTATCCTCGGCACGCTCGCTCACAAAAGGCGGCGAATGAAAGTAAACCGCAATGATTTCCACCCCGCGCCGCGCCATCAGATAACCCGCCACAGGGCTGTCAAACCCGCCGGAAAGCAGCAAAATACCCTTGCCCGACGACCCATACGGCAGCCCGCCGACGCCCTTTTCACTGTCTATATAAAAGTACACGTCATTTCGGATTTCTACCCAAAGCACCTTGTCGGGCTTATGCAAATCCACCGCAAAGCCCTCATCAAAAATCAACGCGCCAATCTCCATGGAAATCTCCGTAGAAGTCATGGGATATTTTTTATCGCTCCGCTTGGTCTCCACCTTAAACGTCACGTCGTCAAAGCCCTGCCCAACAAAAAAATCACGCCCAATTTCGCAAAGCGACGCGATATCCCGCGCAGTGGTTTTTACCGCATGGCAAAACCCCGTTATGCCAAAAATATGCCTAATCCGCGGCAAAACCGCCGCCACATCAAGGTCGCCCTCGGTATTTTCCACCAAAAAACGCCCCTGCTCGCGCCTTACGGAAATAACACCCGCGCCCCCCAAGCCACTCACCCGCGCACGGATTGCATCCAAAAGCCTATGCTCAAAATGCGCACGGTTGCCTTTGCGCAAAGATATTTCACCGTATTTAACCAACAATACTTTTTTAACGTCCATTACTTTCTCCCCGACTAGCTACGCTCGCCTTAGCACGCGCCGCATTTCTGCCACGCTTTTTTTGATAACTTCCGCCACGATTTCCGCTTCTTCCACCGTATTCAAATGCGAAAAGCTAAACCGCACGGCACTTTGCGCACGTTCCGCGCTAAAGCCCATTTCTTCCAGCACCGATTTTTTCTTTGTACGACTGCGGCACGCCGCCCCCATCGAAGCATAAATCCCCTTCTCCGAAAGAATATGCACCAGTGTCTCGCCCTTGATGCCCATAAAGCTCATGTTCAAAATATAAGGCGAAACCTCCTCGCCCATAAAATTAACAAAGCAATCGGGAAGCTCGTCAAAAAGCTTCATCAAAATGACCTTAATTTCCGAAACCCGCACAGCGTACTCGTCCCGCGCCGCGCTTAGCTCCCGCGCCGCCGCCGCCATCTGCACAATGCCGCCTACATTTTCCGTACCCGCACGCAGGCCGCCTTCCTGCCCGCCGCCAAGCATCATCGGCATAAGCCGCAAGCCCTTTCGCACAAACAAGCCCCCCACCCCGCTGCCGCCATGGATTTTATGCCCGCTGAACGAGTATAAATCCACGCCGTCGAGGTTAACGCGTTCCTTACAAAACCCCTGCACGCCGTCCACAAAAACCACAGCGTCGGGATTATCCCTCTTAGCCGCAAGCGCGACCTTCGAAACATCACAAACATCCCCTGTCTCATGGGAAACATGCGACAAGCAAACCAACCGCCCCCCACCAAGCTCCCGAGCCGCCCGAACAGGCTCAAGCACCGACGGGTGCTCCCAAGCCTCGGCAAAAATCTCCAAATTACGACGCTTATTAGCCATCACAAAGCCTAAAATCGCCAAATTATTACTCTCCGTCCCCCCCGACGTAAAAACAATCTCACCCGCACCACAGCCCAACACCCTCGCAATATCCCCTCGCGCAGCCCCCAAAGCCCGCTCAGCCCGCACCCCAAGCCCATGAGCCGACGACGCATTGCCGGGCAATGTCCCGACGCCGTATGGGTTATGGTGGGAATGTCGTCTCGAGCCTTCATTATCCGTTGTGAAAGGCAGCGACGCCGTTGTGGCTGCGTTATCAAAATAAATGTGGCGAGCCGCGCTCGCTTTGTTAAGCTTTTCCGACAACTGAGTACCAACCTTCAAGCATAATTTTTTCTAAAATCTCCACGCCGCCTTTTTCAAAGGCCGCAAAAACTTCTTCTGCGCGCTCTTCGATTATCCCGGAAGCGATAAATACGCCGCCTTCTACCAAAATCTCACGGGCAAAGGGTACTAAATCAATAATCACATCGGCCACGATATTAGCGACCACAACATCATACCGCTCGCGGCAAATTTCCTCCCGCAAAGCCGTATCCGAAAGCACATCGCCCGAGCTTATAACCAAATGGCCTAAATTTATCGGGTTAAGCTCCGCGTTTTTCTTGGTGGCAGCCATCGCGCCCGCAGGGTCTATATCACAAGCAAACACATTGCCCGCCCCCAGCAAAAGCCCTATCACCGCCAAAATTCCGCTTCCGCACCCTATATCCGCGAGCCTGTCGCCCTTTTTCAGATGCTTCTGCAATGCGTCAACACAAAGCTGCGTAGTCTGGTGCTGCCCCGTCCCAAAAGCAGAGCCGGGGTCTATCGTAAACACAACATCACCCTCGCACGGTACATACTGCTCCCACTCCGGCACAATCACCACTCGCCCAATACGCAGCGGCTTAAAATGCTTCTTCCACTCATTAAGCCAAAGCTCATCGTCGGCGTGTTCAATCTCCACATCCAGCGAGCCAAGGTCTTCGCTCTGCGCCGAGAGCTGAGACAATGCCTCGCGCACCTCGCCCAGCAGCCCCTCCCCTTCCGCGTCCTTTGTTACATAAAAAACAACAAAAACATCCTCGCCGTCGGCTCTTAACAAATCTTCCTCCGCATAATCCCACTGCGACGCTGTCTCCGTTAAATATTTTATCCTCTCGCGAGCATTCACAATCTCCACACCCACGATGTTATTTTCCATCAAAACCGCTGTCACTATTTCCGAGCCGTATTCCGTAGTGCGCACCTGCGCCCTTGTCCACTCCATACACACCTCTTGATTTTCAAAATTACGTTTTGTAAACACATGTTGCGAAATCGCAATTTTCAAAATTGACAAATGTTAGGACTTTGTCACAGGCAATTATACCCGCGATATTAACATTTATCAAGGTCGAGCGTCCTTTGCTCGACATCGCTACAGGCGTCCCATTTGGAAAATTGTTGCCTTTATGATACAATAAGCCCATGATTTACAGCGAAAATTTATCCTTCATATACGAAGAATATGATTCTTCCAAGCCCCCACTTGTTGCGTTAAAAAATATCAACGTAAACATACAAGCGGGGGAATTTGTGGCAATCTTAGGGCATAACGGCTCGGGCAAATCTACCTTGGCGCGTCACCTAAACGCGCTGCTTTTACCCACAAAAGGAACCCTATGGGTAAAAGGCCTAGACACAAAAGACCCTGCCAATACTTGGGAAATCCGCCAGTCCACGGGCATGGTGTTCCAAAACCCCGACAACCAAATCATAGCCACGATAGTAGAAGAAGACGTAGCATTTGGGCCGGAAAACCTGGGCATAGCCCCACCGGAAATCCGTCGCCGCGTGCAAGAAACCCTCTCGTCCGTTAACATGAGCGAATACGCGACCTTTGCCCCGCACCATTTATCGGGCGGGCAAAAGCAGCGCGTAGCCATAGCGGGCGTGCTTGCCATGCACCCGAGCTGTATAGTGCTGGACGAGCCATCCGCAATGCTGGACCCATCCGGCAGAAAAGAAGTAATGGACACTATAGTCCACCTAAATAAAAAATATGCCATCACGGTAATATTAATTACCCATTTTATGGAAGAAGCCGCCCAAGCCGAGCGAGTAATAGTAATGGATGACGGCAACGTAGTCCTGGACGCCCCCCCACACGAAATTTTTGCCAATATAGAAAAAATGCAAACCCTAGGCTTGGGCGTCCCACAAGTCACCGAACTAGCCCACCTTCTCCACCAAAAACACGCAATAACAATAGAAGAATTTTTAGGCCATTTTGGCGAAACCAAAATAAAACACTATATAGAGGAAGAAACTCATCCCAAAACGCAAAAAACCACCTCCAAACCCCTACTAGAGATGAAAAACGTCTCACACATCTACGGCCAAAATTCTGTCTTCGAAAAAACCGCCATCCACGACATAAACCTACAAATCCACGAAGGCGAAATAGTAGCTATCATAGGCCACACAGGCTCGGGCAAAAGCACATTAATCCAGCACTTTAACGCACTACTAAAGCCCACCAGCGGCGAAGTCCTAATCGCAGGCCAAAACGCACTGGAAAACAAGACCGCAATAAAAGCCCTTCGCCGCCGCGTGGGTCTCGTATTCCAATACCCGGAACACCAGCTCTTCGAAGTCACCGTGTACAAAGACGTAGCCTTTGGCCCAACACGTCTCGGCCTTCCCGAAAACGAAATAGAAAAAAACGTAAAATCCGCGCTGGAAACCGTAGGCCTGGGAGAAGAATTCTACGAAAAATCCCCCTTCGAGTTAAGCGGTGGCGAAAAACGCCGCGCCGCAATAGCAGGCGTACTAGCCATGCGCCCGGAAATCCTAATCCTCGACGAACCCGCCGCAGGCCTGGACCCACGCGGCAAAAACGAAATCTTCGCCCAAATAAAAAAAATGCACGCCCGCCTTGGCATTACAATAATCCTAATATCCCACAGCATGGACGACGCCGCCCAAATGGCAAACCGCGTAGTGGTAATGAATCAAGGCAAAATAGTACGCGACGACACCCCCTTCGAAATCTTCAGCGACGCCGACTTCCTAACCGACATAGGCCTGGACACCCCACAAATCACCCGCCTAATGTCCCTCCTTCACGAAAAAAACCCAAACATCCCCAAACGAATCTTCACAGTCGAAGCCGCCGCACGCGCATTGCGCGATTCCTCCGTCCCTCCCGTGGCGGGAACGCCGTCTCAAACCGATACAGCCGCGGAAGGGGGAGACGCGCAATGACTAAAATCACGATAGGACAATACTACCCCACCGATTCCCCCATCCATCGCCTCGACCCTCGCGTAAAACTCGTGAGCGTAATTTTGTATATCACGATTTTGCTTTTCGCAAACCACTTCGCAGGCTACGCCGTCGCCGCACTTTTTATCGCAAGCCTTATCACAATTTCCAAAATCCCACCCACCCTAATTTTCCGCGGCCTACGCGCCATCGTATTCATCCTATTCTTTGCCGCGAGCATTAACCTCTTCCTCACCCCCGGCGAAAACATCCTGCTCCAATTCGGCTTCATACGCATAACCACCGAAGGTATCATTCTCGCCCTACAAATGATTTGTCGCCTAATCCTCCTAATCCTCGGCTCGTCACTCCTAACCCTCACCACCTCCCCCATCCAACTAACCGACGGCATAGAATCCCTCCTAAAGCCCCTAAAAAAAATCCGCGTCCCATCCCACGACATCGCCATGATGATGACAATAGCCCTTCGCTTTATCCCCACCCTGGCCGACGAACTCGACAAAATAATGAAAGCCCAAAAAGCCCGTGGCGCAGACTTCGAAACAGGCGGCCTAATAAAACGCGCCCAAGCCCTCATCCCAATCCTCGTACCCCTATTCATATCCGCCTTCAAACGCGCCGACGAACTCGCCACCGCAATGGAAGCCCGCTGCTATCGCGGCGACACAAACCGCACCAAAATGAAAGAAATGAAATTAACAACCCTCGACGCATATGCCACAACAATAATGATAATCTTCTGTTTATGTATCATAGCCACACGATTTTTGTAATCAAAACCGTGGGACGCTGTCCCACACCCTGCAAGGGGACTCATCCCCCTTGACCCCCAACGTAAAAAAATCGCGCCCGCGTGGGCGCGATTTTTTTGGCCTTTAATGCCAAAGTTTTGATTAAACTTTTTCAAAAGTTTACGGGTGTGGGCAGAGCCCACGGCTTTAACCTTATTCAGCGATGCCTATTACAAGGCCTACGGTTTTTAGGTTGTCGGGTTGGGTTATTTGTTTTGGGGCGAAGGATTTGTTTAGGGATTCGAGGATTATGGTGTTACGTTTTTGGTCTATGCGGAGGCGTTTGCAGTAGGCTTCGCCGTCGTATACGAAAACGCCCACGTTGTCGGGGTCTACTTTTGGGACGGCTTTTACAAATACTATGTCGCCGTCGCAGATTTTTGGTTCCATGGATTCGCCTTTTATGCGAACGCAGAAGTCGGCTTTTTGGGATACTTGTGTGGCTACGAAGCGCATTTCTTCGTGGTCTTGGTCGGAGTCGTCGGAGAGGTATGAGCCTAGGCCTGCGCTTGCGCGTTGGTTGTAGACGCGTAGGGTAATCCACTTGTCGTCGGAGGCTTGGGACGGCTCGTTTCGTGTATTTAGGAAGGATACACGTTCGACTTCTTTGTTTAGGACTAGGTCTACTACCTCGCGCCCGTGGGTGTCCAGTTGTCGATATTTTTTTATGTGGTTGTTTTCTTCTTCGTTTAGGATGGCGATTTCGTCGGCTTTCTTGCGGTTTTCGCTTACGCCGAGCAGGTAATCGAGGCTCACGTTGTAGTGGCGAGCGAGGAGTTGCAGCACTTCCGAGTTAGGTTCGCGGAAGCCGGATTCGTAGTTGGCGTAGGTGCTGTAGTTTAGGGGGAGTTTTGAGACAAGGTCGCGCTTGCTCATGTTTTTTTCTTTTCTAAGAATGCGTAAGCGTTCTGCTATCATAGTGTCACCTCATAACGTATGTTCGCTAAGGAAAGCTTACTACAAGCGGGTTTTTAATGCAAGAGAAATTGTGACATTTTCTTAGAAAATGTCCTCGTTATGCAAATCGAATTTTTTTTCGTTTTTTCTTGACCTTGTACACATGGTGTGTAATAATCGAATCATTCCATTATTGCCTCAATACCGAAGGGGGAAACTATGTACGTTAATATCGAAATCGAGCGCATTCGCCGCCATATGAGCAAGGCCGAATTATGCCGCCGTCTTAACACACCAGCCGATGTGCTCAATGATTGGATTCACAGGCGTACAGCCATCCCCGCACACAAGCTTCGCGCCCTGTCGATGCTTTTTGATGGCTGTAGTGTGGATTATCTATTAAAAGAAAGGAGGTGAAAAAATGTACGCCATCTACAAAGGTTGCACTCTCTACACAACAGGGCTTGCCATCAGCATATTTCAATACCTATTCGGCGGATTTGACATGCTGCTCCAAACCCTTGTTGTCCTTATGGCAATCGACCTCGCGTCCGGCCTTATCAACGCCATTGCCTTCCGACGCCTATCCAGCCGCGCCGGCATCCACGGCCTTTTCAAAAAAGCCGCTTGCTTCTTGCTCATCATAGCAGCCGTCCATCTCGACGCTCTGCTCGGCACAAACACCCTCACCCGAGACGCCGTCATCATAGCTTTCTGCCTTAACGAACTCATCAGCATACTGGAAAACGCAGGCGAAATGGGAATAAAAATGCCCGCACCGCTGGTTAATGCGTTGGAGTTGTTGAATAAAAAGAGTTAAGACCTTGGGGCTTTGCCCCAACACCCCACGAGGGGACGCGTCCCCTCGACCCCGTCATTAAAAAACTCGCACAGGATTTTAGTCTGTGCGAGTTTTTTTTATTTTAGGGTTATATACGTTGTGGGGTGTTCGTTTGTGGTGAAGGCTCGCAACGACCCACTGCCGAGCATTATTTCTATGGGGTTGCGCATGGCTAGGTGGTGTTTTATTAGGAAGGCGATTTCGGCGGCTTCTTTTTTCTTGTTGGCGGGGGTGTGTTGTAGGAGGATTTCGGTTGCCACTTTTATTATCTCGTCTGTTTTTTTTGAGACGTCGGTTATTACGTCGGTTAGCAGGTCAAGGGTTTGCTCGTATTGGCGGGCGGTGTATATGGGGACGTTGGGGGTTAGTTTTTCGCCGTCTTTTTTTAGGTAGCCGTGTTTTATAAACTCGGCTATTTCGATTTTCTCGTCGGGCGGGAAGCCGCTGTGTTTGTATTTTGCGGTCTCCAAAAACAGGCGCACACGGTCGTCCCTGTTCCAGAAATACCCAAAGTCAAATATCCGCTCGTTGAATGAGTTGCAGAAAAACTCTAAACATTTTACTTGGTCTCCATGTTTATTTTTGTAATATGCAAACATGCAGCCATAGCGGTCGGGGTATTCTTCGCCCCAGACAAACAGGCTGTGGCCGCCGTGATTTTTTTGCGGGAGGCGGTCGTTACGTTTTTCCAGTGTGGCTTGCTCGATTATTAGCTGGGCGATTTGCCAACGGAGCAGACCGGGGTCGGTTGTGCCTGTGTGTTTGCCGACGGTTTTTATTTGCTCGTGGTGCGTGTCCAAGAAGGTGGTGAGCAGGTCGGCGATTTGGGTTTGGAGTGTTTTGGTTTTTGCGTCGGCTTCTTCTATAAATGATTTTGTGAAGATGGTGATTGCGGTTGTGTAACGGATGTTTGTTTTTTGGAGGACGCCGTTTTCGGTTAGCTCTTGCAGGTGATATTCCAGATATGGGACGGCTACGCCCAGTTGCAGGCTTATTTCTTCTGCGGTACACGCCTCGTAGTAGCAGGCGGTTAGGATGTTTTGCGCGATTAGATTTTTTTCCATTTGCGTGGAGTCCAGATATGGTCGCCATGATTTTCCGATTGCCAGCCCAAGTTTTAGTATTGCGGGGTTAAAGCTTTGTGTGCCTCTTGGTTTTTCCATTGTGATACCCTCCTTTATGATTTTTCTGCTTTTAAACAGCAGAAACTTTACCATGCTTTCGGAGATGTTTTCTGTTTTGGAAATCTCGGAGACTTTTTTGTTGTTGAAGTAATACGCGACGACGACTTTGCGGTATTGCGCCGTTAGAAGGCTTAGCTCGCGGTGAAGCAGAACAATGTCGGCGGCGTTTTCGAGGGCTTCGAGCAGTGGGGCGGAAGTATCGGGGGTGTTTTCGTCCAATGCCGCTTGCGCTCTAAGGCAGGCGCGTTTTTTGCACCAGTTTTTGTACACATTGCTTGCCACTGCCCACATAAAGCCGTAAAATGCTTTGTCGTCGCGTAGGTTGCCCTGAGATTTTAGGAGTTCCAGCAGGATGTCTTGCGACAGGTCCTCGGCCTCTTCTCGGGTGCTTGTGCGGGCGCGGCAATAGGTGTATATTGATTTTGCCGCGTTGGTGATTAGGGTCTCTTTTTCCAAAACTTCATCTCCTAAGGTTTTGTCTCATATATATAGTGGAGGGAGTTTTGTTGCGGTTAGCTTGATTTTTAATTTAAGGAGGTTTTTTTGTGGTGGATTTATTGCTTTTGCCTTTTAGGTTGCTTTGGGCTTTGATTGGGCTGGTGTTTAATCTTACCGGGCGGTTGATTGGGATTGTCTTAGGGCTTTTGCTTATGGTTATTGGGCTGATTTTGACGATTACCATTATCGGGGCGGTGGTGGGGATTCCTGTTTTGATTTTGGGGCTGCTGCTGGTTATTAAGTCGATTTTTTAGAATATGTAAAGGAGGGACTAAATATTATACCAACAGCCAATCGGGTGTTACGCGGCGAACGAAACAGGGAATAGCAAGCACCTCTTAGATTCATAGTATCACAATAATTTTGCACTCGCAAACATTCGCCATCTTTTGTTCGGATGAAAATGAAAAAAGCGTTCCAACCTATATGATTAGCAGTCTTTCGCCTAAGTTATTACGTTATAAAATGATAAAAACAGGCTTGCAAATGTTTTCTTTGTTATGAGAACATCTGCAAGCCCTTTTTGTTATAAAGTTTTATCTGAGGTTATGGCATGATAATCATTACAGGAACAGAGGTGCGTTCTTCGCCGTTAGCTATAAAAAATGCAAATATATTATACACACCCGAGGGTACATACCTCATCTCAACTTGGCGCGTATGAAAATTTGGATTTCCGAGACTTTCAAAGAATATAAGGTCTCCATTTTCATTTGTGAGATAATATCCGTATTCTGAAATTAGGTGTAAGGGGATTTCCGCGGCAATACTAATTTCTATAGAAATACGGTGGTCTGCGCCACCTGCACGTACAATCGGACGCCTAAAGGCTGTAGTTGCCGCTGTTTGCGATGGTGTCCATTGTGCATACATAGCCGCTTCTTGTGGGAACTGTTGTTGTTAACCAAAATGTTGCAACATTGTCTATGACGGTGGCTGAATGACTTGCAGGTGTTCCGCTACCGCCGTTAGTATTGTAATGAATTGTTACGGTTTGTGTTTGAGGGGTGGGGGTTGTTACGGGTACAGGGGTTGGGGTTGGTACGGGAGGTGGTGGCAAGGTTGGTGCTGGGGTTGGGGTTGGCGTCGCAACTATAAATGGATTAGTTGTAGACAGATTTCCGCTGTAAATCCATCCACCCGTCACGCTGTACCATCTGTTACCTCTGGAGTTTGTACCAACACCAGTAACACGTATACTGTCACCAAAATTATAGCTCATTATAATTCTGCCATCGTTGTATGGTCTTTCGCGGGTTGGCGCACCGTCTCGCGTTACAAAACGCTCTTGAGCGGGTTCAAATGGGGTAAAATTTTGAATTTGGTTTCTTCGCGGGTCGGTTGGTGCGGCCGGGTCGTTGGCTGTTACAATCAGCACTGTTGCGCCGCCGCCTGTGCCATCTGCCGTAAATGCGGTAGCCATAAGCATTTGAGTACCAGCAACAAGCCTGTTGCCGTTGAGCGTCCACGTTCTGCCGTTGTTGCTCCCGTGCATATTCATTGTCCCTCTGCCATATCCGCTTTCATCACCGCTAAAAAGAATTTCTACGCGATATGCGGGCGCATTTGTTGTAGCCGTAAAATTAAATATGTCCTGCGTTGTGCCTGTTGTGCGGTTTGATGTAAAACTTGTAACTTGGGGAATTATTTGCGCTCCTACGGACGACGGCGTGGGTTCTAATGTAGGTGGTGGTGTAGGCATGTCAATATTTGGATTGCGTACAGATGTATACTGTATACCCCTGCTATCTATTTGTATCGGGTTAGTATTTACCGCTGTCCCTCGTCTGCCATTTTGGCGTACTTCAAAATGCAAATGATAACCTGTTGACCATCCTGTTGTCCCTGTTATTCCAATCGCTTCTCCTTGCGCTATCCGCTGGCCTTCGCTAATTACCACGCTCCCATTACGGAGATGTCCGTATAGACTGTAAAAAATGCCTACTGGTGTTTCGTGTCTTAGCCAAACATGTGTTCCGTTCCCTCTGCTACATGGGTATGGACACCCATTACCACGAACAGCGTCATGCCCGCAGTTAAGCGCGACCACCACCACGCCACTTCTTGTAGCAACTACGGTATGTCCATTTCCCGCTATATCAATCCCATTATGGTGTCCTCCGGTGCGTGGGCCAAATCGAGATGATATATGGTCGGGTGTCCTCGCTGGGACAGGCCAAAGCCAGCCTTCTGTATCTGCCGCGTATACGGTTAGCGTTAAAGCAGGAAATGCTGAAACTATCATTACAAATATTAAGGATAGCGTTAAAATTTTATTTTTCATCTTAATTTTCCTCCCCTGTCGGCTGTCCATGCCATTCTGAAAACCAATCATCAAAGCGTTCATGCCACTCGTCCAGCAAATCATGTAAGTCTACAGGCTGGCCGTAGTAGTCCGAAAACATATGCGTTTCTTGAAAAACCGTGGGTGCTGAACAAATCATTACCAGATTATGCTCGCCAATCCAATTGACATCCGCACCAAATGCTTCCGAAACAAACCGCACGGGAACAAGAGTACGCCCTCCTATAATAATCGGAGCGACGTCCATTCCTATTCTCATTCCGTTTACATAGATGGTTGTAACACCTATAGATGTAGTTATCACAAGGTTTTGGGCTGTCGCTGTGATTGTTTGTGTTGCCTCATTCCAATAAATTTCTGCGCCTAATGCCTCAAAAATAACGCGCATTGGAACCATTGTTCTGCCGTCAATAATTGTGGGGGGAACGTCAAACTGTAAGTGTTGCCCGTCAATGGCTACGGCGATTGGTGTTTCTGCAGTTACTGCAATCACGCCGCTCATACCAAGAATAAAAATAAGTACAAGGCATAACAACGTTTTGCTTGTTTTAATCATAAACTCCTCCTAAAAAATTTTTTAGCAAAACCTACGGGGTAATTAAAAACCTAACCCCGTAGGCAAGCCATCAAAAAAGGCGTGTAGAGACGGCAAAAACTGCCATCACGACACACCTTGAATATTCAAACAAACTACAGCAACTCAAATATAACACTCCCACGCCATGCTCCAAATATTGAAACAGGCGTAAAACAGTGCTACACTGTGGCTGCGTAGTGGTAGGCATAAAGCCTATGTGTGTGGTGATGTCTGGAATCTCTACACTCGCCGCTTGGTGGTGGTACACCTCGCGGTCACTACGGTTTTTTGTAGTAAATGCATTTTAGCACTTCTTTTGGGTTGTTGCAAATAATCTTTAAATATTCGCCATGATTTTTTACAGCTCCGAAATAGCAGCGATGTCGCCGTTTACCGCAACCAGATATATGCTGTCGCTGTTTGGATTGTTTATCCAGTGGCTTATTGCTTCTTTTACTGTGATAGACATGGGAAGGTCTGCGATTTCGGATTTGTATTTCCAGTAAAATTCGCCTTCGCTGCATTTTGGCAGGGGGATTTCGCGTTGTAGTTCTCCTATGTGGTGATAGTGTATACGGATTTCGTTTTCTGTTTGGTTTATTGCTATATAGCGTAGCCTTAGTTTTTGGATTTCCGTTTTTTTTATGCCTGCTTCCTCTTTAATTTCGCGGAGGCAGGTTTTTTTTAGTTTTAGGGCGCGGGGGTCTTTTATGTCGGTTAACTCTATGTGGCCGCCTATGCCTGCCCATTTGCCCGGGCCCAGCTTTTTATGTAGGCCGCGCTTCATTAGTAGGATTTTTTCGCCGCAGGTTAAAAACGCACCTGCTGTTATTCTTGTTTTCATTGGATTTCCCCTTTGTATAAACTTTTTTGGCCAACTGCTCGTATATATTATCATAAAGGAAGGGGCGGTTGCTGTGAAAAAATTATTTTTTTGCGTTACTTTTCTGCTTTTGTCAATAACATCTTTTTCGGCTTGCGGCCGCGGAAATGCTGACATCAACGTCTACGAAGAACAAAACGAGGCGTCTTACAAAGTGGCCGAAACACCGACTGCGCCCCCTACCCCGATGGAATTTTCCGTGATTACATTATCCGACGTGTTGCAAATCGCAATGGCTCGCCGCGAGGGGATTATCATGCCCGACCATGAATATTTGACGGAGCTAACCGAAGGACGTGTCCGTCAAGAGTTAGACCTATCCCGTTTTGAAGCCCTTCCCGACCTGCCGCAAATAGAAAGCCGCCCCGACGGTGCGATTACCTTTGACGAGGCCGTTTACGAAGTAAATTTATTTTTTGAGATTTTGCGGCAGTTTTATGGGGCTTATATTTTTTTTGGTGGGGATGATGTGTTTTTTCCTGTTAGGGATGGGATAATCGAGCGATTTGCTGTGTATGATTATTTGTTTACCGGGCTTGTATATTGGGTTTTTCATAACGGGCTTAATGAGATTTTGAATGATAATCATTTTCGCATTTTTAACTCTTCCATGGTTAATGAGTATGAGTTTTACGCGCCTTTTGCCGATTTGCGTTTTGGTAAGAGCGAGCGCGGGTTTTACAGCAGGGAAAGCGGTAGGTATGTGGTGGATATTTCGGAGGGCGGCTTTAGGCTGTCCCTTAGCCATGATGGGGTGTTTTATTATTCTCCTGTGATTATCCGTCCGTTTGACGAAGACGGCGAAATCTTTATTTATGTGCCTATTGTTTACGATGACGGCGAGGAGACTGTTTATCGTTTTGCGCAAATGCGCCCCCCGACCGGAGCGAGGTTTGCAGACTCGGGATTAGCATTCCATGACGGCATACCTGTGGTGACTGTACGCGAGATGGGCTGGCCTTTTTCTACGGGGGAGCATACAGGCGGAAATTGCCGCGAGACTGCGCGGGATTTTTTGCGTATCGCACCCGAGCTGCGCGACGAGCCTGTGATTATTATTGATATACGGCAAAACATGGGCGGCAACGGCTCGCTTGGGGCGGATTGGCTTCTTATTCTTACCGAGGAGTTTGTGCCTTTTAATTTCCGTGCGGTTTCTGCGGCTAACGAAAAAACGGGGCTTTTTGTCAACGTTTTTGGGGGAGAAGATATATTTTATTACGCACAATATTTTATGGATTATTTTGGGATTGATATGTACGGGATATATGAAGCGGGTCTTGTCGAAGGCGAGTGGCTGGACGAAAACACATGGGCATACGGCTATCTGCTCGACAGAATAGTACACAACGAGCAGCTACTGATTTTTTTAACCGACCGCGTAACCGCCTCCGCCGCAGAAATATTTGCAGACCTGGCATTTAACATGGAAAACACGCTGGTAGTAGGACAAAACACAAGCGGCACGCTTTTGACAAATGTGACTGTCTCGGGGCTGATGTTGCCCTACTCCGGATTGCAGTTTCAGTTTGGTGGTGGGATGTATGTTTTCCCTAAGGGGCATTTGCCCGAAGGCATTGGACTGGCTCCCGATGTTTGGGTGCGCGGCGACGCGCTTACGGCGGTGCTGGCTATGTTAGGGGGATTGGCATGAGAAAAATGATTTTTTGCGTTACTTTTCTGCTTTTGTCAATAACATCTTTTTCGGCCTGCGGGCGCGGAAATACTGGAATTTCGTTGGACGACGCGCTGGAAATCGCACATGCTCGCCGCGAAGGGATTATCATGCCCGGCGATGATTTTTTGGCAGGCTTAACCGAAGGCCGCGCACCGCAGACGCTGGATTTGTCGCGCCTTGCACAACGCCCGCGAAGAACAGCAACTATCAGTGCCTACGACGCTATTTATGATGTTACGTTGTTCTTTGAGATTTTGCGACAATTTTACGGGCCTTATATTTATTTTGGCGGGGACGGGGTTTTTATTCCGGCTAGGGACGGGGTAATCGCGACTTTGGTTGCGCAGGATTATTGGCCTATCGGGCAAGTGGCAAATCTTATGTACAATGCTTTGGATACTGTGGTCAATGATAATCATTTTTTTATGGGCTCGCGGTCGCTGGTTAATTTTTATGAATTTTTTATTGCCTTTCACGATGTGCGTTTTGGCAAAAGCGAGGGCGGGTTTTATAATTTGGATAGCGGTGCGTATGTTACGGATTTGATTTTGCATGGGGTATCGCTTTTTGATGATACAGAAAATCTTTTTAGGCTTTCGCTGGATAGCTATGGTGTGCTTTATTACTCACTTGTTTTTGTGCAGGCGCGAGACTCGGCAGTTACAAATATCAACGTGACGATTGTTTACGAAAACGGCGACGCTTTTGATTATCTTTTCACAAGAATGTGGTCAATGGGCGGCCGTGCGTCGGGAGAATCCAGCCTTACCTTCCGCGACGGGATACCTGTGGTGGCTATCCGCGAGATGGGCTGGCCGTTTTCTTCGGAGGTGTTTGGCTTTGCAGGCACAAATCGCGAGCGGGCGCAAGATTTTTTGCGCACCGCGCCAAAGCTACGCGACGAGCCTGTGATTATCGTTGATGTACGACAGAATCGCGGCGGTAATGGCGCGTTGGGGCAGTATTGGCTGCGTTTGCTGACAGGTGAAATAGTGCCGACTAACGCCCGAGGTTTTTTTGTCGTCAATCAAGAAAAAGGTGGCTTTACAAATGTCTTTGACGGGGTCGCGGATTTATTTTACTACCTCGACGAGTTTACTGAGTATTTTGGCATTGATTTGCACGATTTTTCGGAAGTTGACGTAGTCGAAGGCATGTGGACGGACGAAAATCATTTTATGTACGGCTACATCCCCGACAGGATTGTGCCAAACGACCGGCTGCTTATTTTCCTAACAGACCGCCGCACCGCCTCCGCCGGAGAATATTTTGTGGATATGGCCTTTAACATGCAAAACACGCTGGTAGTAGGCCAAAACACAAGCGGCACATTGCTCACAGGCATGACAATATCAGGACTGTCACTGCCGCACACAGGCATGACATTCAGCTTTGGTGGGAATATGGCCGTCTTCCCGAAAGGCCATCTCCCCGAAGGCATTGGCCTAACCCCCGATATATGGGTAAACGGCGACGCCCTGGAAGCAGTGCTGGCTATGCTGGAGCGATGATAAAATTATATGTAAAGCGAAATAATTCGAAATCCGTCCCGCCTGTCGCGGCAAAACCGCGAAAAACACGGTTTTTCGCCGCCGCTCTGTCGGGACGGTTTCTCATTGATTTCGCTGTAAAGCAAAAGCGCGAGGTTTTATGCCTCGCGCTTTTTATAATTACTTGCTGTCAACGCTGTTCATATGACGCATAAGGTCGATGAGTTTGCAGCTATAGCCCCACTCGTTATCGTACCATGCGATTAGCTTTACGAAGTTATCCGTAAGAGCGATACCTGCTGCTGCGTCAAAGGTGCTTGTGCAAGCTTCGCCAAGGAAGTCGGTGGAAACCACTGCGTCCTCTGTGTAGGCGAGAATACCTTTTAGTTCGCCTTCGCTGGCTTTTTTCACGGCGTCTTTGATTTGGTCGTAGGTGGCGGATTTTGCAAGGCGCACGGTGAGGTCTACCACAGAAACATTTGTTGTGGGTACGCGGAACGCCATACCTGTAAGCTTGCCTTTAAGCTCGGGAAGAACAAGACCTACGGCTTTAGCTGCACCTGTGCTGGATGGGATGATGTTGGCTGCTGCTGCACGGCCGCCGCGCCAGTCTTTTTGAGAAGGGCCGTCAACGGTTTTTTGTGTAGCTGTTGTTGCATGTACCGTTGTCATAAGGCCTTCTGCAATGCCGAAGTTATCGTTGATAACTTTTGCAAGGGGTGCAAGGCAGTTTGTTGTGCAGCTTGCGTTAGAAACGATATTTAGGTCTTTTGTGTATTTTGTGTGGTTTACGCCCATTACAAATGTAGGGGTATCGTCTTTGGCAGGTGCAGAAATTACTACTTTTTTCGCGCCGCCGTTGATGTGTGCTTGTGCAGATTCTTGCGAAAGGAAGAATCCGGAACACTCTGCTACATAGTCTACGCCATGCGCGCCCCATTTGATGTTTTCGGGTTTAAACTCTGCATATAGGGCAATTTCTTTGCCGTTTACGATGAGCTTGCCGTCTGCCACTTTTACTTCTCCATCAAACCTGCCGTGAGTGGAGTCGTACTTTAGCATGTACGCCATGTATTCCGGGTCTATGCCGGGGTCGTTAATCGCTACCACTTCTACATCTTTTAATGTGCTGGCGTATCTAAACGCCAAACGGCCGATACGTCCAAAGCCGTTAATACCTACTTTTACCATTGGAATCGCCTCTTTCTTAGATTTAGTTTTTGCAATAACAGTTTAACACAACGGGACAGGCAATAAAAGGGGTTTTTTATTTATGCCGCTTTGTGATAAAATCCACCAAAAGGAGGGCGTTATGATGGATAAGACATACAAGTTTGTAAATCACGAAAATCCTTTACCTATGGAAGAAATACGGCAGCTATACGAAGGCTATTGGGTTTTTTTGGTAAATGCAAATTTTTCTGAAACAATGGAGCTGTTAAGCGGAAGACCCGTGATTATAGGAGCGCGGCAATATGACGGCGCACTGGATGGAATTTATGAGAAATATGACTCACCCGAATACGGGATAACGGCAGATAAAAGTTTGTTGACGAAAAAATTTATTACATCACTGCGTGCAGCAGGTGCATTAAATGCTTAGCGCAGGGAAATACGACGCAGTGGAGAGCTTAACGCTGGAAGCAGACGGACACTATCATTTAAATGTGCCAACATTTTATAACTTTGATAACTATGCAAATACCCCCGTGGATTTTGTATTTGACACGGGGGCATTTTTGACCGTAATCACACGGGACGCGGCTGCAAGGCTGGGATTTCATAATCGCTTTACGGTGCAGGAGAATATAACGCTATCGGGATTTTCCGGCGAGTGTTTGGCTGATTTGAAAGAAATACCCGGCTTTACAATCGGCGGGAGAAAACTCACGGGCGTGAAGGTGGCCGTCCCCCACATTGAAACAAACACAAGTATTCTGGGGCTTAACGTGATTGAATACTTTAAATATTTTATTGATACGGAGCATGATAAAATTTATTTTGCGGAAAATCCCATGCCGGAAATACCTGCACAACTTCAATCCAGCAGTATTCTTTATTTATCCTAGTATAGCAAGTTAATCCCCAGCGAATCTGCGAAATCTTCTACTGTCATGGAATCGTGCTTTTACGGGTCGGGGTCGTCCAGATAATCTTGATATAGTTTTTGGCAGAATGCTTCGTCAAGGGCTTCTTCGAGCGCGTTGCCAAAAGTTTCTTTAACGCTTTTAAATTGCTCCTCGCCAAGATTGTTGATAATGGAAATTACGGTGCAGGAGAATATAACGCTATCGGGATTTTCCTTTGAGTGCTTGGTTGATTTGAAAGAAATACCCGGTTATAGAATTGTCGCCCAGTTTTTTGCCGCAACTCCTACACTCAATTATTAATAGCCCGACCGGACTACCGCCACAGTTACTACATAATCCCTGCTCAATCCAAGATTGCTCTTTGCGTACCCTTTCTTCTTGTTGACGTTTTTCTTCTTCGGCTTCTGTGTGGTGCATAATACATTCCCTCCTTATTTTTTATTAATAAACCTGCCCCAGACGATTCAAAAAAGTAATCGCCAACCAAAAAAGCGCAGGGTAACGGCGGTTTTTACCGACATCACCTATGCGCTGATAATAGCGTAAGCACAATAAACGCCATATTACAAACAAGCACAGTACACCAAGCGTCCCCTTATTGAAAGGGATATGCATGACATGGTATACTGGCATTGCCGTAATGATGGGGTTTTCCTGTGGCTGTTAGGTGATGGTTGAAGCATTACCTAGCTGTTGCCGTGTAGTGTTTGCGCACTCCACGGACGTTACGGCCTTTTTTGTTGCAAATTTTTGCTTTTTTGGTTGGCCTTGGGTAAAGTTTATCATGTACACAAAATTAATGCAATCCGTAAACCTGCACCATGATTAACATTTTTACATATCATATCGTATAAAGCAAAATCCCATGGAGGTGCGTTTGTATGTTGCGTAAAAAACGGTTAATGGGGCTGATATTTTTCTTTGTTGGCGTTGGCATGATTTTGCAATTTATGATGCCTGCCTGGGGATTTTTGCTGGCGGCGGCATTGGTTATTATGGGATTTTGGTATGTATTTGCGAGGTGAAGGTATGAAAGAAATGAAAATACGGGTTATACGGCTTCCACGGAAGGTTGGTAAAGTTATCTTAAAAGTCCTGGACAGGAAGAAAAAATAATCGTATGTAAAAAACGCATTTGTTGCGTTTTTTATTTTGCAGTAAACTGCCATCTTGGTTTTGTATGGATGTACACCGTGATTGCTTTTTGTGGGCAGCGGTTTACGCAGCGGTAGCATACTGTGCAGTTGCTTTGGTGTTTTATTTGGCCGTTGTCGTTAACCAGGTTTTTCATGGGGCAGATTTTTGTGCATAGATTGCAGGCGTTGCAGTCTTTGTTAACGCGCAGGCCGTCTTTTACTGCTTTTTCCATGCGTGTGGCGGGGATTTCGCTTGTGTCCTTTTGCCATGGTTTGCCTTGGATGTATCCCAGCAAAAGCGAGCCTTTGGCAAAGCCGCGCTTTTTTATTATGCCGTTTTTTATGTTTTCGCAGACCTTGTTTAGCTTTGCTTCCACTTTTTTATAAAAACGGTCGGAGGGCTTTATAAGATTTAGCACCGGGATATTGCCCATGTTTTGCTGCATATTAAAATGCTCGGCGTAGATTACCTCCACCGCGCCTTTTGGGAAAAGGTCGGTAAATACCCTTGCGCCATCGCCGGAGAATACCATTTGTGTAACGAGGATGATTATTTTTTTGCCTATGATTTGTGCCATGTGGGTGTGGGCGAATTCGCGCATTATGCGCGGCACGCGGGAGCCGTATATGGGGTAGCAGAAGGCTATTGTATCGTGGGCGGTGATTTCCGTGGCAAAGTCGGCGGCTTCTTCTATGGAATAGCATTTTGCATTCATCCTTTTGCTGAATGCTTCTGCTAAAAATTTTGTATTGCCCGTACCCGAGAAATATAAGGTTAGCATTTGGCTCACTCCTTTATTTTTTGTGCAAATTGTATGATGTAAAAAACGGCGAGAGCTAATCCATACATATAAACTACGATTTCGAATACCACGTTAAATGACATCAATGTAAGAAATCCCGAATAAAATCCGAACATCAAACCGTTTAGCGCATGGAATATCAACCCTCCCGCATTTAGCAGCCCTGATAATACCGCCAATTTATCACGTTTTTTAAGCAATGAGTACACCAAAAACCATGCCAGCAAGGTAAACGCGGCATTTGGCAATGCAAACGACATAAACCACGGAATATACCCGTAAACGACTTCTTCCGGGGGAAGTATCCCGATAAACCGCACCAGGTACAATGTGTTAACCGTTGCATTAAATAAACTTAACACGATAAGCAATTTGCGTTGTGACATACCAGCCTCCAAGATTATTTGTATTTGTCCGCGCTTTATATGATAATAGACATATGTACGGATAACAACAATCAATTTTAGACGGTTTTGTCGGTTATCCGACGAAGGGAGAGGCTTATGTCCGAAGACAGGCGTGTACGTAAAACAAAAAAAGCCCTACGGGACGGGCTTGTGGAGCTTTTAAACGAAAAGAGCTTGCAGTCCGTCACGGTTAGAGAATTAACGGAGCGGGCGGATGTCCACAGGTCTACGTTTTACGCTAATTTTAAGGATGTTTACGACCTGTACACCCACACGGAAGACACGATTTTGCAAGAAATCCGCGAGATTGTTGCCGTGGATTGTGTTAATAAGCCTCATGTGTTTTTTAACATTTTGCTGGGCTATGTCTCCGAAAATCGCGAGGTAACGCGTTTGTTTTTCGGCGGAAACATAAACGGGGCTTTTTACGAGCGGCTTACGACGATGTTTAAAAGTGCGTGCGTAAACGCTTGGTGTAAGGAGTACGGAATCTCGGGTACGGCGGAGATGGACTACTATGTGCAGTTTTGTCTTTCCGGCGGACTTGGCGTTATCGGGATGTGGGTTGCGCGGGATTTCGATTACCCTATAGAAGAACTGGTAGACATGTTGGCAGAGATAGAATCCGGCGTAGGCAAGTTGCTTTCGATAAATCTACGAAGCACGGTTTCGAAGTAGTATGTGCGTTTTTCCAAAAGCCAGCCATCGGCAGACATAGGGCAGGGCGCGGGGGTGGATTGCTTTATAGCATTAAGCCAAGAGTAATCGTCTACCGCAAAAAATAAATATTTTAGGGCGTCGAGTACATAAAAGGCGCGTTTTAATTGGTAGAGTGTGCCGTAATCCAGCCATTGCTTTAGGTAAAAATCGGTGAGTGCGTTTTTGGCAGCTTCGTCGGGCAGGCTGCGCCTTATTATATGAAGAAACGACGCGATTTCTGCAAAGGGGTGCGATACCCCGCTCCACGCCCAGTCGTAGAAGATGTACTTCCCACCCACGACGCGGATATTACCCGGCCTAACGTCGCCATGGTGGATTGTGTTTGGGATGGGCGGCAACGCCTGAATCAGCTTTTCCGCAATTTGCAACTGCGGCAATAACGCAGGCTCTTTTTTAGAAATCCCATACGCCTTTTTAATAACGGTAGCAATAGAATTATCATAATGGGAGAAATCAAACGGCCTCGAAATAGACGCTTTTTGAATTTGTGCATATCGCAACAAGACTTTTTGCAATGTAGCTATATCCGATTGCTGCGGCAAATCATTACCGCCCATGTCGTGCATTAAAATGGCATTGAGTTCCGGGCAAAAATCAATCCACTCGGGCATGTCCACTATGCCAAGCCCTTTTAGACCTTGCGTAAAGGCGAATTCGTTTATAAAAATTTTGCACGGGATTTTCATGTAAATATTGCCGATGTCCGTCGGGGCGCAAAAGACCGTGGACATATACGCATTTTTTAGCTGAGTTATTTTGCCGTTTATGCGGATTCCCTTTTTATCGCACACGCCCTCCAGCCATGTTATGTACGGCGAAAAGCCGCGTTCATTTACCCACGGCATATTTTCGCTTGTGTTGTAATGCGTTTGTACACTTTGAGTAATTTCGTCGTAAGGCATCCAAACAAAACCGTTTTGGGGTGCGACGTTGCCTCGGTTTGCTTTCTCGAAAACGAATACTACATATTTTCCATCCATATTAAAGGTGTACCGCCTGTAAACAGGGATTCCCGTTAACTGCTCGAAGTAATCATTGTATTTTTGCGGCTCGTCAAAGCCTACGTTTTCCTCTACAGGGTTAGAGTATTCCACGGTTAATGCCCTCTCGTTTTTTTCGTCGGGCAGGATTAATAGTAGATTGTAGCACGCCATATGAGCACCTTCCTCTTCTTTGCATTGACTTTTCGTGTATAATATTATCATGGAGGGATAAACATGGAAATTTTGATATCGGTTATTTTAGTTTTGGTAATACCCGTAGCCATTTGCAGAATCGCAAGCATTGCACTGCGCAGGTTTGCGGCGGGTGGCGTGATTATTTCTATTGCGAGTAAATTGGTTTGGCTTTTTCCGCTGGGGATTTTGGGGCAGTTTATCGGCAATCCCCATCTCACGCCGTTTAGCTTTTTCGCGCTGCTGATTTTTTTGCAGCATCCTGTTTCCATTATTTTTCAGTCGTTTTATCAGATTGTTGGCATGATTATACCACATATTAAGCACGGCAAGGGCTTGCCGTCTAAGGAAACATATGAGCAAAAATGCAACTATATTTTGCCCTTTAGCGGAAAGTGGACGGTAGTAAACGGCGGCGTAAACAAGGAGCTATCCCACTCATGGGAGCTACCCTCCCAGCGATATGCCTATGATTTTATAATCCTCGACGACACTGGCAAATCCCGCGACGGTGATATCGGAGACGCTAATGCCTACTTTTGTTACGGCAAGGATATAATCGCACCTGCCGACGGTGTGGTTGTTGGCATGTACGACGGATTCCGCGACAGCTTTATTGACGGAAAAAACGCGTATTGCGACGCATTAAACATAGCGGGCAACTACATCACAATAAAACATAACGGAAACGAATACAGCGTAATCGCACACATATTAAAGGGAAGCATAACCGTAAAAAAGGGCGAAAGCGTAAAGCAAGGCGACATAATAGCCAAATGCGGAAACTCCGGAAACAGCTCCGAGCCGCATATACATTTTCAGTTGCAGGACGGGAAGAGCTTCTTTTTGTCGGCGGGCTTGCCAATTGCATTTAGCGGGATAACGGCGCAAGAGAAAGAGAATTACAACGTACTTGATACCCGCCCATGCAATAACAACCTCGAAATCGCAGGGGATAAAACCTTTATTGGTCGCGGACTGGAGGTATGCAATGATATATAATATTTTTTTCTTGATATAATCTAAAAAATATTTTGGAGGAATAGACATGGAAAATAGTTTAAAAAACCGTTGGGATTGTGTTGTCAAGGACTGTTTTTGAAAACGGAAAAAGCCCGACAAATAAGGAGTTAAATCCTTATCTGTCGGGCTTTCTGTTTTATCCTTGCGGTAGCTTACTTATTTCTTGGTTTCAATAAATCGGGGTACTTTACAAACAACATTTTGAAAAGGGTGTCTGTCTTAAATGTATATTCTAATTTCGTCATAACGTAACGCCTCCGTGTAATCAGTATAGCACATTTTCTCGTGATTTTCAATATTGAGTTTTGAATTTGCAACAATTGAAATTTAACTAAAAAAGCCGAGAGCACATTTCCCGACTTTTTCACTAATCGAACAATTCGATTATAATGCTTTAATATTATTGACTTAGGTACTCGGTCTTGAGGATTGAATACATATCCAAGTCCACAATCCCTTTTCCTGTCCAATGCTTGGCTTGGCGTAATGTTCCCTCATGCGTAAATCCACATCGCTCCAAGACAGCTTTGGATTTTTCGTGTACGGTCATTGTAGATGCCTGTATGCTGTTTACGCCAATGGTGTTGAATAAAAAATCTGCCATGAGCTTTGTGGCTTTTGTAGCAACTCCTCGCCCATGATATTTTTCATTGACCGTATAGCCGACTTTAACGCGCTCCGCTTGGTAATCAAATCCGAAAATTTCAGCGATGCCAACGAGTTTACTATTTTCTTTTTTTAGGTAAATTCCAAGAAAAATAGTCTTGTGTTTATTAAAATCTCGGTCATAATGTCCGACAACTTTTTTCACAGCATCAAGGGTTTTCAACGGATTACCGGGGCGATATTTATACAAGTTCTCGTTTGTTAAAATCGCATACAAGTCCTCCGCATCGCTTGGGTCTACTTTTTTTAGTGCAACATCATCAGAGTCCAAACATGGGAATTGACGAAACAATAATTCTTTCTTCATGGCGCATCTCCTTTACGAATTTTCCTTTATACAGGGCATGAACCAATCCAGTATAATTTCGCTTGCGCCGTTTTCCATAGGCTTACAAAATCGTTCCCATGTATAGACCTCTGCCCAATAAAAGTCTGTATAATCAAGGCGATAACCATTCTTTCGAGCAATGTCATTTATGAGAATGTAAGCACTGTTCAAAATATCATCGAAGTTTTTGCCTTTTATTTGCGCTTTCGCAATAACTGCTGTTGGAATAGTCCGACACACCAACCCGTCTTTTTCCCATTCGCTTGGCATAACGGTGTTTTCGGTAAAATATTTGCCAACAATGTATTCATCGCCAAGACTTTTTTCATCGGGGAAATCACGAGCATATCCGATTCCAATATAGCTGTCTATATCTGTGCATTGGAATTGTGCCAAGTCATTCAACAGCTTGTCAACACCCTTGCCAAAATAAGCGTCCCACAAAGCGCGCCCGCCAACGCCCTCAATCGTTTTGCTTACACCAATTATTTTCCGTTCACACATTGTTGTATATTCGATTTTGACTAATTCTGCCATTATCTTTCTTTCCTTCATAACAAGATATGATTCGTCGTTTTTGTGAAAGGAAAATCGTGCAAAATAATTGTTTTGATAAATTTCCGAGGTTAGGGATTTTGGAGGAACACCAAAATGTTCCTTCACAGCCCTTGTAAATGACGAATGGGATTCGTAGCCGTATTCCAACGCAATGTCTATAATGTTTGTGTTGCCTGATAATATTTTTTGCACTGCCAACATAAGCCGCCTTCTTCGTGTATATTCGGCTATCGAAACACCGCACACATACGAAAATATCCGCTGATACAGCCCAACGGGAATCCCTATTATTGTTGAAATATAATTTACATTTATACCACCCTCTAAATGGTTCTCGATATACTCAATTACAATTTCCGTTTCTTCAAAACAATTCATTGCAACCTTCCTTTCGATAGAAGTTTACTCTTGATATGAAGCGCAGTCTTTTCATTTTCTGTACAAGATATGCACAGCACTTTCAAAAAATAATATAACTGCTACGACATAAAGGCTAGTTATAGCTGTCTTGCAAGGAGGATAATACTAATTATAACAACAGAATGGCTTATTTGCCCAATATGCGATATTAAAGCCCGCAGAAAAATGCGAGTTGACACAATCTTTGTAAACTTTCCGATACTTTGTCCGAAGTGCAAAAAGGAAACTTTGGTGAATGTCCAAAGGCTAAACATAACAATCATAGCTGAAACAACCGCCACAGTGCAAAAGCCGATAATGTATGGGTAATCATATACTATCGGCTTTTGCACTGTGCGTATACTTACAACTCCATACCCTGCGACCGCTTTGTTGCGATAAGTTACTTCCCGTTAATGCAGCTAAACAAAAATGACGATAGTCACTGTATAACGACTAAGGATGTGATACAGTGACTATCAATTTTTCACCCACAAATTTACAAGCAAGACCTGCCAGCGGAAACAATTTTCGGGCAAGCATAAGCCGCACTGCGCCTTCTCGCAACCGAAACGACGCACAAGAACATCATCGCCAAAGAGAACTGCGCCTGCGCGAAAGGGAAGAAACCCACATAGAAGCATTCCGTGGCAGCATAAACCAAGCCCTTGTCGCAAACGCGGCAGCAAGGGAGCAGCGCGACAATGTCCTTAGGGCAAGAGAAGCCATAAGCGGACAAATCAGCCACCTGCAATCGCTAACAGCAAGCGAAAACGAAACCGCCACCGAACGCACCGAGCGTATATCAAGGCTGATATCGCAAGGCCTTCTGCCGGAAAGCTTCGACCAAAACGACTACAACCGACTGATGTCACACATAAACCAAGAAATCCGCGAGATAGCCTCCGAAATCCCCGCTGTACAAGAAGAACTGGAGCAACTGGAAGAAAACCTCATCAAAAGCGATGAGCAAACAGCCCAAAGAGTAGCCATGCTGGAAGAAATGATAAACTCAATCCTGGAAAACCGCGCAGAGCGCGACCGCCTAAACCTAGCAATAGAGCTAAAGCTGCTAAAAATCGACCCCGAGGAAGACAACGCACAGGCGGACGCATTATTATTACTATCCCACGCCCGCGACAAGCTAACAGAAAAAAGCCTGGAAATCCCACCGGAGCAAACCCGCCAACGGGAAAGAATACAGGCTCAAATAGACAGGCTAAACAGTGCCATAGAAAAACAACTGGACTTAGATGAAATAATACAGGGCTTCGTATATCCAAACGACGACGACGATGACTCCGTGATTAATTTGCAGCTGTAACCTCACCTGCCCCCGCACCGGGGGCATTTTATTTGCATAGTTTCACTAATCGGCGGGCGGGTTTTTTGTCTTGTCATTTGCACCATGCCCAGGCCTACAAAGCCAAGGACTTCTGTTTTTATACGGTCTTTTTTTACTTCGGCTTCCAGCCGCTCAAGCACCTCGGCTTCTTCGGCTTGGTTTTGCATATCTATGAAGTCCACTATTATAATGCCCGATAGATTTCTTAGCCGTAATTGCGCAGCGATTTCTGTCGCTGCTTCTAAATTGGTATCAAGCACGGTCTCGGCGTAATTTACCTTGCCCACATTGCTACCCGTATTTACATCAACCACCACACAGGCCTCTGTCTGCTCCACGGTAATATACCCACCGCATGGCAGCGGGACTTCCTTGGCGCAGGCGGCTACGGCCTGCTTTTCCAGATTAAGCGGTCGGCGTTGAATCCGCCCCGCCATAGATGGCAGCACTCCGCAGATTTCCTGCTCCACGGCGTCAAATAACTCGTCGTCGGCCACATCAACCAGCACTTCCGCGATATCCTCCGAAAGAATATCCGACAACAACGTATTTTTTCGCGCAGAAGGAAAAAGCGTAGCAGGCGGCTTAATAAACTCCGCCCGCGCCGTAATATCCGCATGAGCCTCGTGCAAGGACAAAATTTCCTCGGAAATTACCTCGGCACTAACACCACGCGCATTGGTGCGGATAATCGCGCCATAGCCCTGCGGCAATACCTTGCGCACGATTTTACGCAAACGGCGGGCTTCCTTATCGTCCTCTATCTTGCGAGAAACACCGACGGCCTGCCCGTTATTTAAAACAACAAACCGCCCCTTTAGGCTGATTTCCAAGCTTACATACATGCCCTTTGTACCCACGGCGTCTTTTTCCACCTGTACCAAAATGGCCTGCCCCGCCTTTAAACCGTGGCCTTTTCGCAGATTAATAAATGCGTTTTTTTTCGCGCCGATGTCAATAAACGCAAACTGCCCGGGCAAAATCGTCTTTATTCGCCCAACAATCACACGCCCAACCCACGAGCCGCTATCACAAACGCCCACCGCCTCAATAAACAGCTCCACAAGCCGCTCGCCCTCCGAAAGCGCGACAAAAGCACCGCCCTCGCCATGCTTAATTAACAATCTCTTCATAATGTAACCGAACCACCCCGCTCGTCCTCGCGGTACAGCTCCATACGCGACACCGCACTTGGCGACACACCCTCGCCAAAAACCAACCCCGCCACAATAAGCGGATTCAAAAACCGCTCGCTCCCCGCAGAAAGCCGCATATGCAAATCCCCGCCCACAAACCGCAAATCAAAAATATCCGCCCTTATATCCGTGTCCTTAACTCCTTTTTTAGTTTTCTTGGCAACAATAATCTCGGCAGCTTGCAAAAACTCCCCAACGCGACCTTCTTCTGCTGTCGAGCGTACTTTGCTCGACTCCCCACCCCGCACAATGTAATCCGCAATTTTCACAATTGAGGCGGCCTTATTCTCCACAGGATATGCCTTTTTCACCACTAAACCATCGGGCGCGGCGGCATTAAGCCGCTTTATAATCTCGCCCGCAGCCACTTCTTCTTCCAAAACAATATCAGCATAATCATTGACGCTCTCCATGCCCAGCGGCAAAGGCAACGCGAAAGAAATCAACAAATGCGGATTAAACCCCTGCGAAAAAGCCGAAGGCAAACCCGCCCGCCTGATAGTTTGCTGAAAAACCCGCAAAAAATCCAAATGCCCGATAAACCGCAAAGTCCCCGTCTTAGAAAACTGCAATCGTATTTTACTCACAAAAACCGCTCCTACTTCGCATATTTTAAAATATTCCGTCCCAAAACCCGCGCCTGTTCCAGTCTTCGCGGTTGCGCCGCGACTTCTCCCGCCTTATCGGCCACGGCAGTCACGCCATTAAGCTCCCCGGGAACACATAAAACCCCACAGGATAAAAAATAATTATAAATGATATTAAGAACAATACACAACCCACCGCCCTGTCCGCGCCCAACACAAATTGCCCCGCCAAGCTTACCCTCGAGCGCACCTCGCGCCGCAAAGGTACGGTCAAACACCGCCTTTAGCTGCGCCGGAACATTCCGATAATAAGCCGGCGCGGAAATAACCACAGCGTCGCACCGCCGAAAAGCCTCGTAAATTTCCACCATATCATCAGAGATAAAACAAACTCCACTCTCCACACAAGTCTCGCAACCCGTGCAAGGCGCGACCGTCTTCTCCGAAAGCAAAACCCGCGTCACGCCCCATCCCGTCTCCACAAAAGGCTCCAAAGCCGCGTCCAGCAAAACCTCCGAGTTGCCGCCCACACGAGGCGTCCCACTAATCCCAAGCACATTCATGCCAACACCTCCATCAGCTTAACAGCCTTCTCCACAGAAGTCCGCACATTATCAAAGGTATCAAGCTCCAAAACCTGCGAAGGCAAAAACCATCCAATTCCATCAATCTCCGCCTCCTGCGGACGCAGCTCCGCACCCTCGGCGCGACAAAGATAAATCAAATCGATATGATTATGCGACCCATCCCCCTCAATATCCTCCAACAAAATCTCCATAGGCAAAGCCAATTCCATCCCCTGCACATCGCCCCGCGCCGTGCTAACCACCCTCGCACGCACACCCGTCTCCTCAAAAACCTCCCGCAAAACCGCAGCACAAGGCAACTCATTTTCATCAACATGGCCACCCGGCGGAAGCCAAACGCCCAGCTTTTTATGCTTAATCATAAGCACCCGCCCCTCATCATCAAACACAAAACCCGTAGCCGTAAAATGATTAGCAACCATTACAAAACCTCCTATGAAAAAACACCGCAAAGTCACAAGACCTCGCGGCGTTCCATTTTATGAACCATCAGGGGCTCGAACCCTGGACCCTTTGATTAAAAGTCAAATGCTCTACCGACTGAGCTAATGGTTCTTATTACAAATGGGGCAACCCCCAAGGGAGAGTGATGGGTTTTGAACCCACTGCCTCCAGAGCCACAATCTGGCGCTCTACCAATTGAGCTACACCCTCCGCAGTCAACGCAGTAAAAAAATGAAAACGCTCCACTTCATTTTTTTACGGAGTGGTTTTTTCCGAAGGAAAAAAGACTTCAGAATGGAACCTCTTGCACCCGTACCTGAAGGGATTCGAACCCCTGACCCACGGCTTAGAAGGCCGTTGCTCTATCCTGCTGAGCTACAGGTACAAACATTGCCGTGAAAACCGGAACCGGTCGCTCGCCTTACGGCGAGCTGCTCGTCCAAGCAACCGGGGTGACAGGATTCGAACCTGCGACCTCCTGGTCCCAAACCAGGCGCGCTAGCCAAACTACGCTACACCCCGCAATATAAAAATTTAAAACTCGCTACGCAATTGCCGTTTAAAAGCATAAACCAAGTAATGTGTACCGCCGATGTTGGCGACATCAACCATTTCCCAGCCGTCGCGGCCAAGCTCATTAAGTTGCTCTTCGGCGGCTTCCTGTTTCCAAGGGTCTATCAGCACTTGCTTGTACTCATACTTCATAGTTTCTCCTGTTTCGTGTCTTTTATAACGGATTTAGCGTCCTTTATAATAGGCCTTTTGAATATATATTCAGATACGTTTTCTACTACACCATCTACGACATTAATCAGCTCCCAGCCCTCTGCCCCAAACTTATTTACTACCTTTGCCAATCCCTTGCCATAGCGTTTAATGTCACCTATCTGTATTATCTCGTTTGTAGACAGCTCTCTAAAATACAAGCCCCTGTCAAAACTTACGTAAAGCTCAAGATACTTATATTCCCACTTTTGCATATATATCCCTCACTTTTCTAGAAAAAAAGCCCCGCCTTTTAGGGCGCGGCGCAATTAAAAACTCAATACAGAGAAGGGTAATGAAGCAATTCATCAAATCGTATTACTCGATTTAGTGTGCGTGGCATGAGCCTAAAAAGGTCAAGCCCTCGGACTATTAGTACGGGTCAACTGAACACGTTACCGTGCGTACATCTCCCGCCTATCAACCTTGTGGTCTACAAGGGTCCTTACTCTCTTAAAGAGATGGGTAATCTAATCTTGAGGGCGGCTTCACGCTTAGATGCCTTCAGCGTTTATCCGTTCCGAACTTGGCTACCCTGCCGTGCAGTTGGTCTGCAACAGGTACACCAGCGGTTCGTCCATCCCGGTCCTCTCGTACTAAGGACAGAGCCTCTCAAATTACCAACGCCCACGACGGATAGGGACCGAACTGTCTCACGACGTTCTGAACCCAGCTCGCGTACCACTTTAATGGGCGAACAGCCCAACCCTTGGGAGCTTCTACACCCCCAGGATGTGATGAGCCGACATCGAGGTGCCAAACTTCGCCGTCGCTGTGAACGCTTGGGCGAAATCAGCCTGTTATCCCCAGGGTAGCTTTTATCCGTTGAGCGATGGCATTCCCACTTATTACCACCGGATCACTAAGTCCTACTTTCGTATCTGCTCGCACCGTCGCGCTCGCAGTTAAGCAACCTTCTGCCTTTGCACTCTTCGCATGGTTTCCATTCATGCTGAGGTTACCTTTGAGCGCCTCCGTTACCTTTTCGGAGGCGACCGCCCCAGTCAAACTGCCCGACTAGCATTGTCCCCCACCCTGATTCAAGGGTGTAGGTTAGAAGCCCAGTAATGTAAGGGTGGTATCCCAAGGATGACTCCCTGCAAGCTGACGCTCACAGTTCATAGTCTCCCACCTATCCTGTACATACATTACCGAACCCCAATACTAACCTGCAGTAAAGCTCCATGGGGTCTTTCCGTCCTGTCGCGGGTCAACAGTATCTTCACTGTTACTCCAATTTCACCGGGCGCGTTGTCGAGACAGTGCCCAAATCGTTACGCCTTTCGTGCGGGTCAGAATTTACCTGACGAGGAATTTCGCTACCTTAGGACC
>Ga0209755_10001766_pt1 | contig 32194 bp, 26 predicted proteins | sample TergutCo191P1_FD_187301 | JGI IMG/M metagenome (GOLD analysis project Ga0209755, IMG submission 187301) | Cornitermes sp. P1 segment gut microbial communities from Petit-Saut dam, French Guiana - Co191P1 (SPAdes) (version 2) | ecosystem: Host-associated > Arthropoda: Insects > Digestive system... | reverse complement strand
AAATCAATCCTTCCAGAACAACTTCAAATGGCTGGGTTGTCTGGAAAACAAAAGATGGAAAATTAATATTTGAGTTATATAAAAAATTATTAGAATAACCACTAAAAGGAGCCCCACCATGCCCAACCTCCAAGCCATCGGACTTTTCGTAACTAACCTCGAAAAAATGGTAACATTCTACCGCGACATAATCGATTTGGAAACCAACTGGAAAAAAGGTGAACCAAACGTTGAGTTTCAAACGGGTGAATGTAAACTGATCATGTACGGACGAAAAGATTTTGAAAAAATGACATCGCAGGAATATGGATATCCTAAGGGTAACAATGGTACAATGGAAATAGCTTTCGAAATGAAAACTTACGATGATGTGGACAAAGAGTATAAAAGGTTAATGGACTTAGGTGTTAAAAGCATTTTCCCGCCGACAACAATGGAATGGGGACAGCGAACAAGTTATGTCGCAGACCCGGAAGGAAACTTGATCGAAATAGGCTCATTTACTAATTAGGAGAAATATTATGTGTAAACTCGAATCCCTCCTCGGCGACATAACCACCCTCAACGTTGACGCGATCGTAAATGCCGCAAACTCTAGCTTAATGGGCGGCGGTGGCGTCCAAGTATGTACGCGTAGCGTGTGGATGAACCAATGCGGGAAGACGTGGCGCTCAACAAAAGTCAATGAGAAGAATAAAGCGCGAACGCTTTAGCGTGAGCAGCGCGCCCGGAGTTGATGGCGCAATACACAACGCAGCGGGACCGCAGTTGCTTGATGAATGTATAAAAATAGCGGAGAGCCGCCGCCCGAATGAGCCGTGCCCGGCAGGTGACGCTGTGATCACAGGAGCAGGAGATTTGCCTGCAAAATATGTGATACATACCGTAGGTCCTGTCTGGCGCGGCGGAAACAAAGGTGAGCCGGAATTGCTTGCGTCATGTTACAGAAAAAGTCTGCTATTAGCGCAGGAGAATAATATAGAAAGTATCGCCTTTCCGAATATTAGCACAGGGGTTTATGGCTACCCAAAAGATAAGGCTGCAAAAGTTGCTGTCGATACAGTACGGGAGACATTGAAGGAAACGCCGGGTATAAAAAAAGTTATTTTTATTTGTTTTGATAAAGAGAATTATTCGCTGTATAATTCTCTATGATAATAAGCGCAAGCAGAAGAACAGATATTCCCGCGTACTATGCAGAATGGATGGTAAACAGAGTAAATGAAGGCTTTGTTTTTGTAAGAAATCCAATGAACAATCGTCAAGTAAGCAAAATAAATCTTGATCCTGAGGCAGTTGATTGTATTGTTTTCTGGAGTAAAAATCCCAAACCTATGCTTGATAAACTCAAACATTTTAATAATTATGCGTATTATTTTCAATTTACGCTTAATCCCTATGATAATGATATAGAAGAAAACCTGCCTCCTAAAGAAGAAATAATGGAAACCTTTAAAAAATTATCCGATACAATAGGACCGCAAAGAATTATATGGAGATATGATCCAATTTTACTTAATAATCGTTATACAATTAATTATCATATTGAAAAATTTGAAAGATTTGCATGTCAGCTTAAAGGTTTTTCGCAAAAAGTAACTATTAGCTTTATCGATTTTTATAAAAAGATAGACGCTAACTTAAAATCTAATAATATTGTTGAGATTTCTTATAAAGATAAAATAATAATTGCAGAAAGTTTTTCTAAAATTGCAAGTGAAAACAATTTTCTAATTGACACCTGTGCCGAAAATATTGAGCTTTCACTTTATAATATTGGTCATGCAAAATGTATAGATGATAAACTGATAGAAAAAATCACAGGAAATAGTTATTCATTAAAAAAAGATAAAAATCAGCGTCTTGAATGCGGCTGTGTAAGTTCTGTTGATATTGGTGAATATAACTCATGCCTTAATTCTTGTATTTATTGCTATGCTAATAATTCCCGGGAAAACGCCGCAAAAAACAACCTCAAACATAATAAATTATCACCATTACTTATCGGCGAAATAAATAATTCCGATGCTATAAATGAAAGAAAAATTGTTATAAGATAAGTTTAAGGATATTGCGGAGAGATATAAATGGCTCAAAAGCATGAAGAAAACGAAGTTTTTGAAATCCCGGGCATTAATACCGAGTATGGAATTGCCTCAACAGGCGGAACTGTTGCAGGTTACCGTAAGGTTCTTTACACGCTTTACAGGGATACTCAGGAAAGGCTCGTTTTCTTTAACGATTATTTAAAGGATGAACATCCGGACGAGAAGAAAGTCCATCTCTTAACGGTATACGCTCATTCTTTAAAAAGCGCCCTTTCTTACATAGGGGTTCAAGGTTTGTCCGATAAAGCTAAAGAGCTGGAACTTGCCGGAAAAGCCGAAAATACGGATTTTATCAGTGAGAATTTGGCTGAATTTACCGAAAAACTGACCGAATTAATGGATAATATAGATATAGCCGTCAATACCGAGCCTGAAAGTGAGGATGAAGGGGATACCATTCCCCCTGAATGTGTCTCAAAATTGCAAGAATTGGCTGATTTAATTAAATCCAGGGCTGCTTTCTCAAAAATTGATAATACAATAGAAGAACTCGGTAAAATGCCGTTAAAAAACAGGTTAAAAAACATGCTGGATCAGGTTTCAGATGAGGTTTTAATGGCAGAATATGATAATGCTTTACAAATGCTTCAAAAAATACTATAATTTCTAGTAATACAGAATGTATCAAAGGGTATAGTATGCGTAAGGTATTAGTTTTTGTGTTTGTCATCGCCGCCCTGACTTTTAGCTGCGAGGAAACGTTAAGGCATGAGCAGGGTAGCTTCTCTGCTGTTTTATCAGGGGCGGAAAAGCTCCCTAAATCATTCCGCGATGTCCCCGGAATTACCTCCGTCGAAATAAATGCTATTGAGTCTCTCCAAAAACAAGGCAGAATTCTTCTTTATGGAATGCCCCTTAGCACCGAAGCTTTCTTTAACGCAAGAGGTGAAGTCAGGGGTTTCTCGGCTTTGTTCTGCGAATGGATGTCTGAATTTTTTGAGATTGAGTTTAAGCCGCAGATTATGGAGTGGCTCGATCTTCTTCATGGTCTTGAAACCACAGAAATATCTTTTACCGGCGAACTTACTGAAACGGAAGAGCGCCATAAAAATTATTTTATGACAAGCGATATCGCATCACGCCTTTCCAACTATTACCGCATTGCGGGAACCAGACCTCTGGATGAGATTGCCAAGGAACGCCGTCTGCGCTGCGGTTTTGTACAGGGAACCAATACAGTCAACACCGTATTGTCAGAAATGGGCGAAGGCACTTTTGATATTGTAATGCTCAGTGATGTCAGTCTTGTTTACAATGCGCTTAAGAGCGGAAGAATCGATGCATTCTTTTACACCGAAACTGTCGAGGCGAATTTTATTCAATACAGCGATATTGTTTCCGCCCATTTTTATCCCTTAACTTACAGACCGGTTTCCTTGTCTACCCAGGATCCGGTAATGCTTCCAATTATTTCGGTAATAGAAAAAATTCTGGAAGAGGGCGGCATACGTTATTTAACCGCCATGTATAATCAGGGTCAGCGAGAGTATTTATTTCAAAAATTTAATACGCTCCTTACCAAAGAAGAGCATGAATTTTTAAACAGCAATTCCTATGTAAAGATTGGTCTTGATCCCGGAAATTATCCCAGCTGCTTTTTTGACAAACGCGAAAAAAAATGGATAGGCATTTCTCTGGATATTCTGGACGAGATATCGACTCTTACCGGAATAAAATTCCAGCGTGTTAATAATGAAAATGTCTCATGGTCAGATTTGCTTCAAATGCTTAAAAACGGAGATGTCTCGATCATTTCCGAGCTTGCTCAAATAGAAGAACGTTACGGTGATTTCTTGTGGTCAGATCCGATGCATATGCTCGATTATTATGCCTTAATTTCTCACTCCGATTATCCTGACTTAAAAGTAAATGAAATTTCTTATGTTAAAATAGGGCTTGCAAAAAATACGGCATACAGCGCAGTTTTTAAAAAATGGTTTCCGCACCATATGAATATAGTCGAATATGAATCCATGGGAGATGCTTTTAACGCGCTGCTTAATGGTGAAATCGAAATGGTAATGGCAAATCAAAAAAGACTTTTATATCTTACCCACTATCTTGAATATCCAAGTTATAAAGCGAATGTTGTTTTTGATTATGCAAGCGAAATGAGATTTGGTCTTAACAAGAATGAAGACATTTTGTGCTCAATTATGAACAAAGCTCTTGCTCTTGTAGATACATACGGAATTTCAAATCAATGGATGCGCCAGACTTATGATTACAGACTCAAAGTAGAGAAAGCTAAACTGCCTTGGATTGTGGTTTCATTCTTTGGGCTGATGCTCATCCTTGTGCTTTTGTTTAATTTGTTTATCAGATACCGAAAAGAAGGATTAAAACTTGAAAATCTTGTGCAGGAACGTACTGTTAAACTTAACTTATATCAGCGTGAACTTGAAAGCGCGCTGGAAACTGCAAAGGCTGCAAACAAATCAAAATCTGTTTTCCTTGCAAACATGAGCCATGAAATCCGCACGCCAATGAACAGCATCGTGGGTTTTTCCGAGCTTGCTTTGGACGGAGAGACTTCCGAAAAAACAAAAGATTATTTAAGCAAGATAAGAACAAATGCCGACTGGCTGCTTCAGATTATCAATGATATTTTAGATATTTCTAAAATCGAATCCGGCAAAATGGAACTTGAAAAAATTCCGTTTGATCTGCATGAACTTTTTACAGGCTGCAGAACTGTCGTTATGCCGAAAGCTGTCGAAAAAGGAATCCTGTTGCACTTCTATGCAGAACCGAGCGTAGGCAAAAAACCGATAGGCGATCCTACAAGACTTCGTCAGGTGTTTGTAAACCTTCTTTCCAATGCGGTTAAATTTACAAACTCAGGAATGGTAAAGCTTGTTTCTGATATTACCTTTATGGATGAAAAATCCATAACAATTCATTTTGAGATTAAAGACAGCGGTATCGGAATGACTGCCGAACAGGTAAAGATCGTGTTTGAACCCTTTGCTCAGGCGGAGTCCGGCACAACGCGCAAATACGGCGGTACGGGGCTTGGCCTGCCCATTACAAAGAGCATTGTCGAGATGATGGGTGGAAAGCTTTTAGTCGAAAGCACTCCCGGCATCGGCAGTAAATTCAGTTTTGAGCTCACCTTTGAAACAGTTGATGTGTCAATGGATGAATTATTCGAGAAGAAAGTTGCGCAGAATGATATTAAAAAGCCTGTCTTTGACGCCGAGATTTTGTTATGTGAAGACAATATCATGAATCAGCAGGTTATTTGCGAACATCTTTCCAGGGTAGGTATTACAACCGTAATTGCCGAAAACGGAAAGGTTGGCGTTGATTTAGTTAAGCACAGAATGGCGGAAGGTCTTAAGCAGTTTGATTTAATCTTTATGGACGTACATATGCCTGTAATGGACGGGCTTGAAGCGTCTGTAGAAATCAATAAATACAAAACAGGCGCGCCTGTAATTGCCATGACCGCAAATATTATGACAGACGACAAGGAAGTTTATTTTAATAACGGAATGGTCGACTGTCTCGGCAAGCCATTTACATCAAAGGAATTATGGAAATGTCTTTTAAAATACTTAAAACCTGTAGACAAGGAAAAAGAGCAGGAAAAAGCAAACACCAAGATTGAGACAGATGAAGAATTCCAAAGATCGTTATTCAGATACTTTGTTAAGTGTAATAAGAATAAATTTGAGGAAATTACCAAAGCTCTTGAAGACAACGATATTAAACTTGCTCACAGACTTGTTCACACCTTAAAAGGTAACTCAGGGCAAATCGGTAAAAACGGATTGCAGTCGGCTGCGTTAATTGTAGAGCATCAGCTTAAGGACGGCGTTAACAATGTTACAAGAGACCAGATGCTTGAGCTTAAAGAAGAATTGGAAGCTGTTCTTGCAGAGCTGACTCCGTTTCTCGAAGATAAATAAAACTTAGGTTATACCAAACCTTGTGTTTTTAAATTATCTATATTTTTCTTTGCGGCAAAGTTTCCCTGTATCTTGGCATAGCTGTACCACTCATGAGCTTTAAGCAGGTTTTTCGGAACGATTATACCTTTTTCATAGAATGTGCCAAGGCTGTTTTGCGCTGGAGCATAACCGTGTTCAGCCGCAGCTTTATACCATTCAAGCGCTTTGTTTAAATCTTTTTCAACGCCTTTGCCCTGTTCATAGCATTCTCCCATATTATATTGAGAGAATGTATTTCCCTGGGCTGCGCCTTTTTTATACCATTCAAACGCTTCGTTATAATCTTTTATAACGCCGCTGCCGTTGCCGTAACAAAAGCCAAGGTTACCCATTGCCGGAGCATATCCCTGGTTTGCAGATTTTTCGTAATATGCTACCGCTTTATCAATGTCCTGGTCTACGCCGAAACCGCTTTCATAACACCAGCCTAGATTACATTGAGCAGGAGCAAAACCTGCGTCTGCGGATTTACGGTAATATTCAACTGCTTTTAAAAAATTCTGCGGTACGCCGTGTCCTTTCTCATAACAAAAAGCCAGGCTGCATTGAGAAGGAGCGTGATTCATTTTTGCGGCTTTTAGGAAACATTCAAAGGCAGTTGCAAAGTTATTTATCATTCCGGCGGCATTGCCTATGTTATACAATGTCTCCGGATTATCAATCCATTCCAAGTTATCTGTCATGTTATTTCCCCCGAAAAATCATGATAATACAGTATACAAGCAATCAGTATTTTTTGTAAACTGTTAAAAAGGATGTTATATGGCATTTTTGGATGTTAATAATTTATCAAAACATTTTACTTCGGCTAACGTATTAAATAATATAAATTTTAATCTTAATGAAGGAGAGGTTCTTGCTGTTATCGGAGCTTCCGGCAGCGGAAAAACTACGCTCCTGCGCTGTTTAAATTTTTTAGAGAAACCTGATACAGGATATATTGCCGTGCGCGGTGAAACTTTACTGTATGATGACGCAGCAAAAAATAAAGAGAAGCGGCGCTTTGGGCTTGTGTTTCAAACCTTTAATTTATTTCCGCACTGTACAGCGCTGAAAAATGTTACGCTTGCATGTGAGCTTGCCGCGAAAAAACTGCTGGATTATAAAAAAAATAAAAAGCGCATTTTGGATGAGATACAGCGCGAAGGAATGCAGCTGCTTGATAAAATCGGCTTGTCGTCAAAATGGAATTTATTCCCTCATCAGTTGTCAGGCGGACAGCAGCAGCGCATCGCGATTGCAAGGGCGCTTGCGTTAAAGCCTGATATCCTGTGTTTGGATGAGCCCACCTCCGCGCTTGATCCGGAATTAACAGGCGAAGTTTTAAAAGTAATACGCGCCCTTGCGCAGCAGAAAACAACAATGATTATTGTAACGCACGAGATTAGGTTTGCGCGCGATGCTGCGGATTTTGTTTTATTCCTGGATGAAGGTTCCATTGCAGAGTACGGAACGCCTGACATATTGGATAACCCTTCATGCGAACGGTTAAAGCGTTTCCTGAGTAGCTTACACCCTTGAACATCCGCTCTTAATTGCCGCCTGAGCTGTAGCTTTTGAGACAGCGTCTCTTACTCTGGGGTCAAAAGCTGCGGGTATTATATAATCGCTTCGCAAGTCTTTTTCTTCGATAAGATCTGCAAGCGCGTAAGAAGCTGCAATTTTCATTTCGTCATTAATGTCGCTTGCGCGTACGTCAAGCGCGCCGCGGAAAATGCCGGGGAAGGCAAGGACATTGTTTATCTGGTTTGCAAAATCGCTGCGCCCTGTTCCAACTATTGCGGCTCCCGCGGCGAGCGCCTCATCCGGCATGATTTCCGGGGTGGGGTTGGACATTGGGAACAGTATTGCATTGGACGCCATGCTTTTAACCATATCCTGCGTTACCTGGTTTGGAGCCGACACTCCGATAAAGACATCGGCGCCGTGCATTACATCGGCAAGGCTTCCCTTTTTCATTTGTTTATTTGTTATGTTTGCTATCTCTTCTTTTTCGCTGTTAAGATCAGACCTGCCCTTGTAAATTGCACCCTGCCTGTCGCAGAGAACCACATCGGAAAGACCTGCTTTCTGAAGGAGCCGCATTACAGCAATGCCTGCAGAGCCTGCGCCCAGAATTACAACATTGATGGTCTCCATTTTTTTTCCTGTCAGCTTTAATGCGTTTATTAGAGCAGCCAATGTTACAACCGCAGTACCGTGCTGATCATCATGGAAAATTGGAATATCGCAGCGGGCTTTTAGTTTCCTTTCAATTTCAAAACAGCGGGGGGCTGAGATATCCTCAAGATTGATTCCGCCGAAGCTTCCCGCAAGCAGGGCGACAGTATCTACAATTACATCAACTTCCTTTGAACGTATGCAGAGTGGAACGGCATCAACGCCGCCGAAGGCTTTAAAGAGAACGCATTTTCCTTCCATGACGGGCATTCCGGCTTCAGGACCGATGTCGCCCAGACCTAATACTGCCGTACCGTCAGTTACAACTGCTACCGTATTCCAGCGCCCGGTCAGTTCCCAGCTCTTTTCGGGATTCTTTTGTATTTCAAGGCAGGGCTGCGCAACGCCGGGCGTGTAGGCAAGCGACAGATCCTGACGCGTAGATACAGGCATTTTGTGCGTTATCTCCAGTTTCCCACGCCATTCATAATGTTTCTTTAACGATTCTTCTGCGTAGTTCATGATGCTGTCAATGTATCAAAAATATGCATTATAAGCAATCAGCCTTCAATTGGCTTTAATAATCTTGTTATTTAACTATTTTTATATTAAAATGGCAATTAATGAAGGTATCTCACTCCCTAAAATTTCTTTTTGTTACGCTTTTTTCGGGCTTTATTATAGTCATAAGCGTTGTTACCTCTGTTTTGGGAATAAAACAATTATCAGATGCAGTTGTGGATACATTTACCTTGCAGGGTGATGTTATTGTCGAAAAAGCAAATTCTCTTATTGACGGCGATTCTTTTGAAGCGCTTGCAAAATCAATGAATATTGAAGACCCCTTTTATGAGGAAACAAGGCTCAAGCTTCTTGGTTTAAAAGATATATCAGGCTGTCTTTATCTTTACACAATGGCGCCTCCTCCCAGCGGGACTGTCTGGAAATTTATAATTGACGGCAGCGCCGAACCTGATGATGAAGAAAATTTTTCTCCTTTGGGCAAGGAAGATGACACCGCCGATTATGACGATGCTTTTTGGGAGACAATAGAAACAGGCGAAACGGCGCATTCCAGTCTTGTATATCAGGAAGGATGGGGATGGTTAATATCGGTTTACACTCCCATTTTAAATTCTGCCGGAAAGATGGTCGGCATTACCGGCTGCGATTTTGACGGGAACGATCTTTATGTTGCCGTTCAGATAAGTAAAACCAGACAGTTAATACTCGGCGGCGTATCTGTGCTTATCGGTACCGTGCTCCTAATCTTTTTCATGCACAAGATTTTTACCCCTATTACCGCAATGCATCATATTCTAAAGAAAATCGCTCAGGGAGAGGGGGATTTAACAAAACGTATCAATATAAAAGATAAAAATGAAATCGGAGAGCTGGCTTCAGATTTTAATACAACGCTGGAAAAAATCCGTAACATGATTATTACTATCAAGAAAGAAACCGACACTCTCGCCGATACCGGAAACGACCTTGCAAGCAGCATGAACGAGACTGCCGCAGGAATATGCGAGATTACCGAATACATTTTAGAAGTTAAAACCCGCGTTTTAAGCCAGAGCGATTATGTAAAAGATACCCATAAGACCATGGATGAGGTTGTATCCAATATTCATAAACTAAACAGTAATGTTGAAGAGCAGAGCGTTAATGTTGCTTCTGCTACATCAGCTATTGAGGAAATGGTAAGCAATACAACTTCAGTTACAAATACGCTTGTTAAAAATGCTGAGAATGTTAAAAATCTAAAAGATGCTTCGGAAGCCGGACGAGCTGGAATTGACGGCGTAGTGAAAGACATTCAGGAAATTGCCAGGGAATCTGAAGGGCTTTTTAACATAAACGCTGTAATGGAAAATATTTCCAGTCAGACAAATCTGCTTTCGATGAACGCCGCAATCGAAGCGGCTCATGCCGGAGAAGCGGGCAGGGGTTTTGCGGTAGTTGCCGGAGAGATTCGTAAATTGGCGGAGAGTTCCGGTCAGCAGTCTAAAATAATCAGTGAAGTGTTAAAGAAGATTAAGGAATCAATAGACAAGATAAAGAGTTCTACAAGTAATGTATTGGAAAAATTTGAAGCCATTGATTCAAGTGTAAACACTGTAGCGCAGCAGGAAGAGCAAATCCGCAATTCAATGGGAGAGCAGCAGTCAGGAAGCCGTCTTATTCTGGAAGGCATCAGCAATGTTAATAATATAACACGCGAGGTTGAGAGCGGTTCTCAGGCAATGTTTGAGGCTGCAAAGGATGTAATCCAGGAGAGTACATCTCTTGAAACGGCTACTCATGAGATTGCTTCAAGCATGACTGAAATGGCTTCGGGCGCGGATCAGATTAACCTTGCTGTAGGTCATATCAAAAAAATCAGCGGAATTAACAGGGAAAACATAACTGTGCTTGTTAATGAAGTTTCGCGGTTTAAGGTATAGGATAAAATTTAAAACAATCTTGACTCGTCGGTTTCAAAATCTTTGTAAGTATATCTGTTGCGTCCGTTTTGCTTTGATTTATACAAGGCGGCATCGGCGCATTTTATGAAATCGCTTTCTTCATGCAAATGACTGACAATGCCGGTTGTTCCGCCGACGGATACGGTTACTATATCGGCTATATCGCTGCTTTGATGCCGTATGCTGCACTCGCGTATTTTACTTAAAATTCTTTCCGCAATAAGACCTGCTCCGTTTTCATCTGCATTGGGAAGCACTACAACGAATTCCTCGCCGCCGTATCTTGCGGCAAAATCTTCTTCCCTGATTACGCATTTCGAAATAGCAGCCGCTACAGCTCTGAGGCATTTGTCGCCCATGTCGTGCCCGTAAGTGTCGTTATATTTTTTAAAAAAATCAATATCAATCATTAAAAGACTAAGCTTACTGTTTGTTCGGGACAGTGACTTAATCAGCATCTTCATATTACCGTCAAAGAAGCGTCTGTTGTGAATTCTTGTTAATTGATCTATTACAGTCATGTTAAGGAATTCACCGAGGGTTTCTATTTCATCTTTTTCGTTTAATGGATTAACCTGGCTTAAATCCCAGTCTGTGGATATTCTTCCAATCTCCCTTACAATATGATAAAGCGGTTCCAGCAATCTTGAGATAAAGATATTAATAACTATCAGGATTGTCAGAATAACTAACATCATTACGGTAAAAAGAAATGTCATGCCTGTCCGCAGTTCATCTCCGATGCGGAAATAGTGGATTGCGGCTATATACCATTCCAGGTCGGGGATAGCGCCGTAAACAACAACGCCTCTTTGGCTTTTTATATGATTGGTTTTCATGGTTCCGTCTATTATAGTTTCCAGGTTGTCCATAATTCCGCTGCCAACTGCTCCCAGCTCTTCATTTACGGTAACTTTTTTTGCGGCAAGATCAATATTTTTTGCTCCTGTAATTTCTCCTGCGGCGTTAAACAAGTACAAGTCAAAGTTTCCCGTATAATTATTGTATATTTCGTTTGTAAAATTGGACAGGTTTATACCGGTTCCAAGCATTCCAATGGGTTTCATGTTGTTATCAAACACAGGAGCGTTAATCCAGAGATTTGTTACATTAAGGTCAGGATTGTAATTAATGTTAAAATTATAATCCTCTCCTTTCTCATAGAGAGTCATATTATACCAGTAATTAACCGGATTATCCGGATCAACCACATACGGTTTGTGGGAATCATTGCCTGTGGTGTAAAAAATCTTGTCTTTATCATTAACCCAAAATACAGTCCTGTTTTTAAATACTTTGGAATATGCTTCAATTTCTTCAAATGCAAATTGCCTGAGCATAGGATCGTTGGGATTTAAAAAATACTTACTTATTAGCGGGGAATCTGCCATTTTAAGTACAACGGCAATTTCGCTTTTTACGGATGCCTCCAGTCTGAGACGTTCCAGCTCTACTGTTTTAATTAATTCCTGCGAGACATTTCTTTGCATCATTTGACCCATCAGAAAGATAAAAGCCGCGCTTCCAACGGCGAAAATCAGTATAAATAATGATGCAGAAAAGACAATGAACCTGCGCTTCAATGAGGTCTGGCGTTTTTGGGAAACAGGTAATGCAAAAATATTTTTATATGCCACTGCATTCATTATGCACTTCTAATTGATTGCTTTGCAAGGGGCTAAAAGATGTTTCCGCCTACTAGACACTATTTTATCCAAGTCATAGAATTATAAGAAGAGATGATGTAAATGGCAATAACTGATCTTGTAGCCGAGCTGGTTCTCCAGATAGGCATTATTTTGTTGGCTGTACGCCTATTTGGGCAATTAGCAAAGAAGATAGGAATACCTTCGGTGCTGGGTGAGTTATTGGCAGGTGTAGCCATCGGTCCTTTTGCTCTTGGCGGAATCCCTCTTCCTTTTTTCCCTGAAGGCGTTTTTCCCCTTGCAATGACAGGTACCCACACTCTTGCGGTCAGCCTGGAATTATACGCTTTTGCAACTGTCGCTTCAATTGTACTGCTTTTTGTTACAGGTCTTGAAACCGACCTAAGCCTCTTTCTGCGGTATTCGGTTGCAGGCGGCATTATCGGTGTCAGCGGCGCGCTTCTTTCCTTTGCAGCGGGCACATTCTGCGGTATATTTTTGCTTCCCATCTTCGGCATTCACGATGTTTCATTCTGGGATCCGCGCTGTCTGTTTTTCGGCGTAATTGCTACGACTACTTCTGTTGGAATAACCGCGAGAACTCTTTCCGAAAAAAGAAAACTCGATTCGCCTGAGGGCGTTACAATTTTATCCGCATCAGTTTTTGATGATGTTATCTGGATTGTAATATTGGCAGTCGTATTGGGTATTTCTTCCGCAACTTCGGGAAGCGGCGGAAGCGGGCTTTCCATAAAATTTATTCTTATTAAAGCCGGAAAGATTTTTGGTATCTGGCTTTGCGTTACTTCTTTAATGCTGCTCTGCTCAAAATTTTTAGCTTCATTCCTTAAGACTTTTAAAAACAGTATTGATTTTTCTGTGCTCGCTCTCGGGCTATCTCTCATCCTTGCAGGACTTATCGAAAAACCGGGGCTTGCCTTAATCATCGGCGCATATATTGCAGGTCTTTCTCTTTCCAAGACAGATATTGCTGCGGTTATTCAAGAGCGTATACACGGACTTTATGTTTTCTTTGTACCGATATTCTTTGCGGTAATGGGCATGATGGTAGATGTAAAAGCGATTGCTACACCGCAGGTCCTTATTTTCGGCGGTATATATACAGCGGTTGTTATTTTATCAAAGGTAATCGGCGGCGGCGGTCCTGCGCTTCTTTCGGGATTTAACCGCAAGGGCGCGTTCCGTATCGGAGCAGGTTTAATTCCGCGCGGCGAAGGCGCCTTGATTACCTGCGGTATAGGACTTGCGACCGATGTTTTGAACATTCAGCTTTTCTCCGCCGCCGTCTTTATGATTTTTCTTACAATTGTTATTTCTCCTCCGTTAATCGGGCTTGCATTAAAAATACCTGGGCAGGGAACAAGAAAACCTGTAAAGCACGACGACAGTGTGCGCGAAATCTGGAATTTTGAAACTATAGAAATTGCAGACCTTGTTGTTGATAATCTTTTATATGAGCTGCGCAACGAGGGTTTTTATATTCAAATGAATATTGACGAGGGCGTTTCTCAGGCGCGTAAAGATGATATTGCAATTTTTATTACTGAAGAACATGCATCCATTATGATATCGACAGCTAAAACAGATATGCCCTTTGTAAAAAATGAAGTCTACGAAGTTATATTGGATCTTTATCATAATATTGAAAGGCTCAAGATATCAGCGAACCCGATGCAAATGAAGAAGGAATTATTTGATACCGAAGCCCGTACAACCAAAGATATTCTTGCTCTTCTCGATCCTGAATGTTTCTCAATGGATTTAAAAGGCGTAACAAAGGGACAAATAATTTGCGAGCTTGTCGACTTGCTTGAAGCTAACGGCAAACTGATAGATAAAGACCTGGTTTTAGCAGACGTGCTTGAACGTGAAAAAACAATGAGTACCGGTATGGATCATGGCATTGCTCTGCCTCACGGGAAAACAGACGGTATTTCTGATACAGCCGTGGCAATCGGCGTTAAGAAAGATGGAGTAGATTTTTCTTCAATGGACGGGCAGCCTTCGCAGCTTTTTGTTTTGATTGTTTCTCCCAAAAGAGACTGCGGTTTATATGTGCAGTTTCTTGCCGCTGTCGGGGCAATCCTTAGGGATAAAACATTGCGTGACTCTATAATTTCCGCTTCTTCTTCGCAGGAAGCCGTTGATCTTATTCGAAAGCGCAAGAACCAGTAAATCAGCTTAAAATAATCCTTTTTTTTCTCCATATTTCTAATATTCCGTGTTATAATGGAAAAAGAGGAAGGAATGGCAATAAAGGTAACATCTCTGCATGAATGGGATATAGAAAAAGTAGTAGTTGGAGTATGGCAGCCCAATATAAAAGCGGTAATTTACTTTTTCTCCATGTCTTTAGAGAAATTTGATGTTCATAAAGCTCTTGTAAATGCCTTCCCCGGCGCGGCATGCGTTGGCGCTTCCATGTGCGGCGGCTGGAGCAGCGACGGAGCAATCGACAACGGCATTACAATAATGACCCTTACCTCCGATGAAGTTGATGAAGTCTTTGTTACTTTCCAGGACGGCGTTAAAGGGGATCCCGTGCTTGCCGCCAATGCTGCTCTTTACGATTTAAAAAAGAAAACGCGCGGCCATAAAATCAATCCTGATGAATACCTTGGTTTAATTTTTTTTGACGGTCTTTGCCTGGGCGAATTAATAATGAAAGAATTTTCCATGGAGAAGGATCTTAACATGGCTTTTATCGGCGGGGCTGCTGCCGACGAAATGACCTTTACAAAAACTATTGTAACTTACAATAATGTATTTTCCAAAGACGGGCTTATCGCAGTCATCTTAAAAATGAAGATACCTTTTTATTTTAATCACTATGTACATTATCTTCCCACAGAAAAATCGTTTACTATTAACCGCGTAGAAATAATGCAGCGAATTGCCTGGGAGATTAACGGCGAGCCTGCCGCGCAGTTTTATGCAAGGCAAGTCGGCGTTAATGATGTAAGCGAACTAACCATGGAAGTGTTTGCAAAAAATCCTTTGGGGCTTCTGCTCGGCGACAGCGTTTATATACGCAGTCCTAATATTATTGTTGACGGCAGGGGTATCCAATTCTATTGCTATATCGAAGCAGGCACAAAGGTATTCCTTTTAAAACAAGGCGACATTATTGCCAACTCGCGGCTGAGTATCGAAGCAACAACGCAGTTTCTTCCGGGTATACAGGGCTGCCTTCTTTTTAATTGTGTTCAAAGGCACATAGAGCTTATAGAAAAAAACTTAATCGATGATTTTAACAATGTGTTCAGCGGCTATCCGATGATAGGTTTTAATACCTACGGCGAAGAGCTGTTTACGCATCATAATCAGACGCTTACCGCCGTCTTCTTCGGCACTTTGCCGGAACAGGGAATGGCTGACCCTTATAAAACAAAGAGGCTTTTCCATTACACGGACAGTAAATTAAAATCGCTTGTTTTTGATATTGTAAGCCGAAGCGAACTTTTAAACATTACCATTTCCTATTTAAAGGGAAGCATGGATTCTGTGAACAACGAAAGCGGACAGTCGAATTATGAGAGTTTAAGAAGAACCCTTAATGCCATGATTGAGCAGTCCAATATTTCCAAAGAAGACATTTTTAGGATGCTGATTGTTTATCAGAACAATGTAGAAAAAACAGGCGAATATGTTTTCAACATAGTTGACGAAATCAGGGCGCAGAACAGGCGGCTTGTAGAACTGCGCGAAGAAGCGGAAACGGCAAACCGCACAAAGAGCAACTTCCTTGCAAGCATGAGCCATGAAATTCGTACGCCGATGAATGCTATTACCGGTATGGCGGAACTTCTTATGCGCACCAATCTTTCGGAAGAAGCAAGAGGGTATGCGCAGGACATCAAGCAAGCGGGAAACAGCTTAATTACAATCATTAACGATATTCTGGACTTTTCAAAAATTGAAGCCGGCAGAATGGAGATTGTTCCTGTTAAGTATCTGCTGTCTTCTCTTATTAACGATACTGTAAATATTATCCGCACAAGACTGAAAGAAAAACCGATACGCTTCTTTACAAATATTGATGGCAATATTCCCAATACATTAATCGGAGATGAAGTGCGGCTTAGGCAGATACTTCTTAATTTGCTTTCCAATGCTGTTAAATTTACGGACAAGGGGCATATCAGTTTAACTGTTACAGTACGGGGCAGAAGCGAGAAAAAAGTCTGGCTGGATTTCTCTGTAGCTGATACGGGCAAGGGGATAAAAGCATCGGACAGGAAAAAGCTGTTCAGTGAATTTGTTCAGGTAGATTTAAAGAGAAACCGCAATGTCGAAGGAACAGGTCTTGGTCTTGCGATAACAAAGAGATTGTGTCTGCTCATGGAAGGCGATATCAACATGGAAAGCGAACCGGGAAAGGGCAGTATGTTTACGATTACCGTTCCTCAGGGAGTCGATTCTGACGAGCCTTTTGCCGCAGTTGATAATGCAAGCGAAAAGAAAGTGCTTATTTATGAAGGAAGAATGATTTACGCCAATTCTATCGGCTGGTCGCTGAAAAACATGGGGGTTGAACATACACTGGTTACTAATGTGGAGGAATTTCAAGAAGCGTTATTTAAACAAGAGTGGTCGCTTATCCTTTCCGGTTACGGTATATATGAATTAATCAGGCGCGTAATGGATAAGCCCGATGAATACTATCCAAATAATAAAAAACCGCCTCTTGCTTTAATGATTGAATGGGGAAAAGAGACATACATTCCCGATGTGCGCTTTGTCTCCCTGCCTATTCAATCTTTATCAATTGCAAATATTCTAAACGGCAAAGAAGATACCAAGGGTTATTCAAATGCACCGAGCGTTGCGGGCGTTATCCGTTACGCTTTCCCGTCTGCGCGCATTCTTGTTGTTGACGATATACCGACAAACTTAAAGGTAACCAGCGGATTGCTGGCTCCGTATCGTACAATAGTTGATACCTGTCTCTCCGGAATTGAAGCAATTGAGCTTGTAAAAAAGAATAAGTACGATCTTATCTTTATGGATCATATGATGCCTGAAATGGACGGCATTGAGACAACAACGCATATCCGTGAATGGGAAAAGGGCAAGGGGGATGCGGTATCCGAAAGAATACCTGTTGTTGCATTAACCGCAAACGCGCTTTCCGGAGTCCGCGAGATGTTTATAGAAAAAGATTTTGATGACTTCCTTGCAAAACCTGTTGATGTTTCCGCTTTGGATGAGATGTTAAACAGATGGATATCAAAAGACAAGAGAGAGCAGGGAATAGACGCTTATCAGAAAATGGAATATAAATTCCCCAGTATAGTCGGAGTAGATGTACAGAAAGGCATCAATATGACCGGAGGAACAGAAGACGGTTATGCTTCAGTTCTTTCTACTTTCCGCAAAGATGCTATGGAAAGACTGCAGCTTATTAGGAATACGCTTTATGAAGAATCGCTTGCCATGTTTATAAATAATGTTCATGCGCTAAAGAGCGCGTCCGCTTCAATCGGCGCTACAGACCTGTCTGAGCAGGCGGCAAAACTGGAAAGCGCAGGCAAATCAGGGGATAGGGCTTATATTAACGGCAATCTTGAAAGATATATTGATAATTTAACAGAGGTTGTCGAAGGAATACATGTCGCTCTGGAAATAGAAAAAGCCTATGAAAGGGAAACGCCTGTAGAAACAAGACCGCCCAATGAAGGTGAGCTAGTGCCGCTCCTTAGTGACCTTAAAGAGGCGATTAAATCGCAGAAAGCCGAAAATATTGATAAAATCCTTGATGAGATTGGGGAATTGTCGCTTGATGAAAACACTAAAGACGCATACGATCGAATTTCTGACGACTTGCTGATGGCTGAGTTTGATAAGGCAATAGAAACAATTGAAGAATTGATTAATGACAAAGATAAGTAAATGGAATATAATTCGCATAATAAGGATGTAGGGTAATGGACGGAGATAAAGCGCTTATAATAATGGTAGATGACAATCCTGCCAATCTCCGCATTGGCAAAAATATTCTCGCCAAGAAGTATACCGTTGCCACGGCTCCGTCCGCCGAAAAGCTGTTTAACCTTTTAGAAAACAACATTCCGGATTTAATTCTTCTGGATGTCGATATGCCGGAGATGGACGGATATGAAGCAATTAAACTTTTAAAATCCAAAGTAACATCAAAAGATATACCTGTTATTTTTCTTACTGCCAGAACTGAGTCTGACGCAGAGCTTGCCGCGCTTTCTCTCGGAGCGATAGATTATATCACCAAGCCCATCCAGCCTTCTCTTTTGTTAAAACGCATAGAAGTTCATCTTTTGCTTGAGGCTCAAAAAAAAACTCTAGCCCAGCAGGCAGCGGAACTTAAGTATTTTAATGAAAACCTTCAGAAGATGGTAGATGAAAAGACTCAAAATATTTTACAGCTGCAGAATGCTCTTTTAAAAACAATGGCGGAGCTTGTTGAATACCGCGATGATATTACAGGCAGACACATCGAAAGAACTCAGCACGGGCTTAGAATCCTGCTTAACGAAATTGTAAGAACCGGTCTGTACGCTGAAGAAACAAAGGGATGGGATATTGAACTCCTGGTACAGTCCTCTCAGCTTCATGATGTCGGTAAAATATTTATCAGCGATAATATTTTAAGGAAACCCGGGAAACTTAATTTTGATGAATACGAAGACATGAAGATACACACCCATGTCGGAAAACAGATAATGGAAAAAGTAGAAATACTTGCAATGGAAAGTGAATTCCTTAAATATGCAAAAGTCTTCGCCTCCAGCCATCATGAATGGTGGGACGGCACAGGTTATCCTGATGGTTTAAAAGAAACGAACATACCCCTTTTAGGAAGGGTAATGGCTGTGGCAGACGTGTATGACGCGCTTGTTTCTGTCCGCCCTTACAAACAGGCTTACCCGCATGAAGAAGCGATTGAAATTATCAGAAAAGGAAGCGGTACGCAGTTTGATCCTGAGCTTGTTAAAGTTTTTCTTAGTATTTCGGATCAATTTAAGGAATAATGGAGAGATAAGATTGATAATAGGAATTGATGTCGGCAGTACGACGACAAAAGTTGTTTCCATAGAAAACGGAAAAATTACCAAAAAAATTAAAGCAAGAGCTCAGGATGCGATAACTGCCGCAACAGGCGCTTTTGGAAAAATTGTTCTGGAAAACGGCATTAATATAAACACAATAGAAAAAATTAAAATAACAGGCGCTGGTTCTTCCAAAATTAAAGATGATATTTTCGGCATTCCTACAACAAGGGTAACCGAAATTGAAGCTATCGGAGTAGGCGGAATTTTTCTCTCCGGCATGAAGAATATTATTATCACAAACATTGGAACAGGAACCGTAATAATTGACGCCGGAGACGACGGGATAAAACATTTCGGCGGCTCTGGCGTGGGCGGCGGCACAATTCTGGGCTTGGCAAAAAAACTGCTGCCTGTTGCGCAATTCAATGATATCCTTGAGCTTGCAAAAAACGGAAAGTTAAATCAGGTCGATCTTTTGCTCGGCGATATTACCGATACGCGTTTAAGTTTTTTAAGCGGCGACAATACAGCCTCCAACTTTGGAAAAATGCTTGATACAGCAAGTTCCGCCGACATTGCGCTTGCCATTATTAATCTGGTGTATCAGGTAATCGGCGTTCTTTCTGTTTTTGCCGCAAAGGCAAAGAATTACAACCGCGTAATTGTTACAGGCAACGGCAGCAGAAATGCTATAGGGCAAAAGGTGTTTGATGGTATTGCCGCCATGTACGGCATTGAATTCATCTATCCCGAATATGCGGAGTATACAACGGCAATCGGCGCCGGGCTGACTGATTAAATTTGATAAAAGCAAATCAAGTATCTAATGTATCATTATCAAGGCGTGTGCGCGAAGCCTTACTGCCGACTCGCGGCTGTGGCGGCGTTTAACGCAGCCCCTAGCTGGCTGCCTATAGATACACACCGAGGTCAGCAGTAAGGCTTCGCGCACACGCCTTCGTGGTAAGTTATATTGTATTTTATTTTTCACTGTAAAAGAAAATTAATATTCACTGATAATTTCTTTAACATTATTAATATATCCGGCAGATTTTATTAAACTGTTCTTTACTCCTGATGTTTCCAATGAACCTACTCCATTGGTTGCTTGACTAAAATTGTATAAATATCTATATGTATTATTATCTTTAGAACCTGAAAACCATTGTAGATTTTTGATAATTTCTTGGATAAAACTTTGCTTACCTGCTTCACTGATAACAATAGTTAATACCTTAAATTGCTTTTGAGATGAAGAAGAATCAGGAATTCGAGAACCGTTTAATGTAATTAAATCATCAATCGAATATGAGGTAATATTTGTAGCATAGAAATAACCTTCTTTACCATCTCCCGGATCAAAGGAAATACCATTATAAATATTCAGACGAAAGTTGAAATTTCTCAGTTCTTACGTTGATTTCATACCCATTATATAAAGTTCTATATCGGAATATGGAAGACTATTGCCGCCATTAGTATTTAATCCGAAACCTCCATATTTAAATGAACCATTTTCATTTAAGTCGGGTTCCATACTTCCCTGGTATCTTATTTTCCCGATAATACCCCCGCAATTTTCTTTAACTATTCGCATATATTTCGCACCTCCAAGTTGTCCGCCTGCATTACTAAATCCCCAATCGAACCCCAATCTTGTGCATTGGAATAAATAGGTATACCTAATCCTTCTATTGCATTACTAGCACTTAGGTTAGTGCCATAAAGTCCGCCTAATTTTTTAACTGCTTCTTCACTTGATTTATCTAAAATAAAAAATATAAAGTCGAAATCGTCATTTACTTTTTAATACACAAATTTTGAAATTGTTTGCAGTTCTGGACTAAAGTCTCTTCTAGTCATCAGTTTATTCATCTGAGTACTGGTAACAGTAAGTCCCATGACCATACTTTCCTTATTTATTTCATCAGAGAATAAATAAAAACCATTTCCTAAATTAGTATTTTGTTCTTCACAAAATACTTGTGAAGTTGTAAGTATTATCCATAATGCTAAAAAGATGTTTGCAATTTTCTTTGTCATATATTCCTAGTTTAAAATTATTAATTCCAACTTCATTATTTTATATTATCAAATGTCCATAAACCAGATCGTTCTTCTCCTCTTATACTCGGTATATTCAGAATTGTACCGGGAAGAATTATATCCGGCTCGTCTGGATCCGGCAATTTGTTTTTGTTTGCATTATAAAGCAATATCCATAGGCGGGAGTCGCCATAGATAAATGGCATAGCTGCAATGGTATAAAAACTGTCCCTAGTTTTTTGCCATGAACGCACTCTATATTGCGCCGGTAAAACTTGTTTTTTTTCTTCGCTTTTAGTTTCGGTAATAACTTCATACTCTACCTTATCCCAAGAAGCGATAAATCCCCATCCATCGCCATTTTCAACAGTATTTGCAATATAGAATTCCGGTGTGCACCATTGCCTTTGAACTATTATTTTCTCTTGTTTAAAGGCTTCTTCAACAAATAGATGATTCCCATACACTGTAAAAGTTCCTATATAATCAGCATAATTATCTTTAAAATATAAATTTTCTGTATCGTGAAAAAATGCTGTAAAACCGTCTCCATTAATATATGGTATAGGTTCAGTAAATATTCCGGTTAGATAATCCAGAATATCATCCATTGCTTCATTTGATTCTACATTTCCAATAATATAATATAATTCATTCTCATCAACCGATATTGTAATTTTAATTTTCTCATTAAACTTATAAACAGTATAAACAACATCATTGTCGTATATTCCTTCATTTATTTTTTCACATGAAAAAATATCAAGTTCTTCTATTGTAAAATAAACAACATCATCTTCATTCGAACAATCATTTTCATAGATATCTTCATCAGCATAAACTAATGTGAATTTGATTGAAATTAATATTATAAGTATAATGAGATTATTACTTTTCATATTTTTTCCTTTTATCATAAAATGTTTTTATCGACCATTATCTGACCAATGAACACGGTCTTTTTCTGGTATATGAAACTTTAATACTCCATATGTTCTGCCTACTTCAATAATTATAGGATTTAAATCCGCATTATAAGTTTTATTATTATTTGTTCTATCTAATTTAACCAATTGTCCATTTTTATTTTTTATGTAGATTATTTTTTCATCAGTTAAATTTTCCCATTTTATATTCATATCAATTGCATAACCAGAAAAATGTCTTGATGTAAGTGATGGTTCGCGTACTATTCCATAAGCACTAACCATATCTTTCGCAGCCTGTTCAGATTTTTCTTTCAAATAATTTCCATTTATATCTGTGTGTGCCCAGATAATATTAACATCAGGTATATTTGGTACTTTTCGTGGATCTAATCCGCTATTAACAATTTTCCAACAATAATACATTAATAATGCTCTGTTTTTTGGTCTAAGAGTTGAGGTGGGAGTTACGATTGCGCCTGCTTCTTCTAAAGCATTAATAAAATCTTGTACATTTTCTCTGAAGGGACTTTGTAAATTTGAAATGTTAGCACTGTCAGGAAATTCTTTAACCCAATGTGAGCCACTTAATTGTTGTGGATTTATATAGACAGGATTTGTTACTGGTGGCGGTGACGGCTCTGTCTTTGGCTTTACTGTTGGAGTAAAATCTGCAATTGTTTTTACCGGTATTTGCGGCGCAGGTGTAGTAGTTGCTAGTCTTGCAATTTTTACTTGTGTAGGTTGTTGAGGTGTAGTAGGAGTTTGCTGTGTTTGACTTTGATTGGATTGACCTCCTGTATATGACAATGAACCTGGAGCACCGTGGGCTCTGCTTTCTATATTATTTCCCGCATTAGGATTATCTGATTGGTCTGTTCTCCCTGTTACATGTCTGATATTATCTGTATTTCCACCAACTCTTTGCGCTCCTGTGCCTTGTCCTCTTCCTCCTCTATTTGGTTGTCTTGGACTTGCAGGAATTACAACACCGTCAGGTGTCGCAAATCGAATAACATGCGGATTACCAATATTTTGGTTTCCAGGAGGGTTTGTTATTGTCGAAGCTCCTGTACTCAATGACTTTTCGTAAGCTTCAAAACGTTCTACCATTTCCTGATGCCAACGTTCATCTTCAGCTTTTATTTTATCTAATCTTTCTTGCAAAGTAGGCGTTTTGGAACCAGAATCGATAATGGGACTTCCGGTATAGTATCCCCCTCCTGTGTTATTATCTCCACCATTATTTTGAGATTGATTTGAAGTATCAGCAAAACACATACAAACAGGTTTATAATATTCAGATCTTAAATTAGGATTATATGGATTATTATGATTAATATTGAAACTGCAATATTTATCACCGCATGCGCTATTAATACTACATGTACTTCTGCATGGTGCAGCTCTTCTGCCACCTCCACTTGTCCAGCACCCATTTACAAGAATAAGTACAGCAGTAACGAATACTATCAAAATTAGCGTTTTTTTATACATAATATCATCCTCAACTTTTTATATTTTTATTCACAGCAAGTACAATCGCTCTCGCTTATACAGCATGAGTCTTCGCCATTACATAAAGATCGAACAGTGATACAGCTCGAAATAAAGATAGGTGTAAGAAATATTAATAAATATATAAATAATTTCTTCATGAAATCCCCCTAAAGTAAAACATTCCTATAAGGAAGTAATATTTATTATAATATCTATACGGAAGTATGTCAATAATTAATTATAAATTATTGTTAAATTTAAGTATTATGACGAATTTACGTGATTTATTATCCTATAATATTAAAGAGCAACGTCGAATTTTGGGGATAACTCAAGCAAAATTGGCGGAAAAAGTGGAAACAAGTACTCATTATATTGGTCAAATTGAACTTGGGAACAAATTCCCAACACCTGAAATGCTTGAACGTATAGCGGGAGCACTTGAAATAGACAGCCCTCAACTATTTTCGATGAATTCTTTTCCAGCCGAAAAAATCAAGCAGTTTCAAGAGAGGCTTTTAACTGATCTGGAAACTGCAGTGGTTAATACTATTAATTCACGAATTACAGATTTACTGAAGATGAGCTAAAGAGTTTGATTAGCTTTTCTGTACTACAGGAACAACCATCATGAATAAGGTACCCTTGCCGGTTTCGGATTTAAGTTTAATTGTTCCTTTGATATCTTTTAATCTGTCGCGGACAAGATTTAAACCAATACCGCGTCCTGCATGAACGCCTTCGGTTTCCGCTGTGCTGAAGCCCGGAGCAAAAATTACTTTTGTCAGCATGTCTATATTATCAGCGTCTTCCGGTTTTAAAAGTTTTTTATCGATAGCTTTGTCGGCAATCTTTTTATAATCAAGACCTCCGCCGTCATCCTGAAGCTTAATAACGATATTTTTTTTGTCTTCGCTCATCTTTATGGACATTTTAATAATACCGGTTTCTTTTTTACCCTTTGATAATCGTACATCAGGCGTTTCAATGCCGTGTACCGCAGAGTTGCGGATTAACTGCATGAGGATCTCTTTCATTTCACGCCTTGGACCTCTTTCCAAAGCTTCCTGATCAATATCGTTTGCAGAAAATAGAATCTTCTTGCCGGTATCTTCTCCGGCTTTATTTGCGGCTTTGGTAAGCGATTCAACCATGACTGTAACATTCTGTTTTTTATTCGCTACGGCGGAGGCATCTGCGTTGGTGTATGTTTTAAGCTTGTCAATAATGTCTTTAAAGCCGTCTTTTTCTTTTGAGAGTCTTTCGATATCCATTGTAAGCTCAAGCATTTCGCTGAAGGGTACTTCGCCTTCCATTTCGCGCAGCTTCTTAATTTTTGATTCCAGGTTATGTACTTTATTCCCAAAAACGTTCAATCCAAGAATTACAGCGTTGGATTTTATAGCATGAACAGACTGGTAAACCTTTACCAGCGCGTCATGTGCGGACAGTGATTCATTTTTAAGTATTTTATCGATAGTTTCAAATTCGTGTTCTGCATCAGCCATAAAGTCGTTGAATACGTCCGGCTGAACCTGAATAAGTTCAAAGACAGAAGCCATTTCTTCCTGACGTCTGGCTTCCTCCTCGGCTAATTTTTGCTGTAATTCAACCCTGAGAGTAATATCGTATACCGTAACAAGGATGAAAACCTCACCGCGGTCGCGTTCTACCGTAGAAAATGCGCACTGGAAAACCTTTTTCTCACCTGTCAGCTTATTTAAATAATGAAGTTCGTTAAGAGGGTTAATGTCTTCAAGCATATCCAGGTCATAAGTGCGCTCAAGAACCATGCCAAAGTAATCTTTAATAGCGCCCAGTTCATTTGCGCTTACAGAGTCTGCAATCATGTCTGTAAATACTTTGCCGAACAATCTTGTGTCAGAAAGCATTTCTTCCAGATAGCGCGAATAGTGATCCTGTATAATATAATTTTTATCCATGAAGAAAAGACCAATCTTCATACTGTCTTTCATTGCTGCAATTTCATCGCGTTCCGCAAGATGGGTCATGTCATATAATGATATAAGGGTTCCGCCTGAACCTCCGGGTAAACCGTGCGAAGACGCTTTAAAATATCTTTTTTGCCCATTGAGCGAAAATTCCCAGTCGCCCGCATAGTCATCTTTTTCTTTTAACATTTTTCCGGCCTGCACCTTGAGGCTTCTTCCGGGGAAAATATCTATAATTGGACGGCCGATAACAAGAGAAGGGTCTTCTGTGTTGCCCAGTTCAGATAATGATTTACTGGCGTAAACAATTTCATTGCGTTCGTTAATCATGGCAACATAGCTTTCTGTAGTTGCAAGTAGGTCGTTAAATGAGTTTTGGTGTTCAAGCGCTTTGTTTAATGCCACAGTCGCAGCTTTTGTAAGCAGCAGCATAATTATGCTTGAGAAAAGGCAAACAGCCCAGTTTATCAAAAAAGGAATTAAAGCAACTCCCTGCCCGCCGATTGGAAATTTGCTGACAAAGAAAAGGACTGCAATTATAATGTTTGTAATAATTATATAGGCAAGAGTTCTTAAAAAACGCGAATATATGCAGCTTACAGCGCAGAATGCCAAACAGATAAATAAATAATGCGAACTGTTCCATTTACAAAGCATCATTAACAATGTGTAAAAAATAAAGAGCATAAACGGGACATTAAACGCCATTTTATATTTGTGAATTGAATTTTTTTGTATTAATAAAACAATAACCAGAGTTAAAATCATAACCAAACCGGCTATGCTGTAGTTAACATCAATATTACTAAGCTGTGTTTCAAATATAAACGCTGCGCTTAAAAATACTACCAGCAATAAGGAAGTAAAATTTGCAACGCTTCTTAATTTACTTTCTTCTGTTCTTTTTCGCGCCATATTCTACGCCTCCGCCATCGAGGCCATTGGGTATGCCAAACCTTCTGCCGCAACCAGCTGCACTGCATGACTTACAACGCTTAAACTGATGCTTGTGTCCATGATATATTCATTGTCCAATTGAATCCAAATTGAGTTTTCTGTTTTTACGGTTATTTTCTTACCTTGAACCAAAATGCAATTTTTGGGTTTCTTGCCTTTTGAATATTTCCTCATGGAAGATAAAGTTTTTAAAGGATGCGATGATTTTATAAGAGCGATATCCAAAAGTCCGTCATCAGGGGTTGCGTCCTTTGAACCAGTAATTTTATCGTTAAAATACGGACCATTTGCAACGTGTATAAGACAATAGCTTCCGCTGTATTCTTCGTCGTCAATAAATATTACATACTTGCGCGCAGTAACATTTTTATCAAATGCAGTAACAAAAAAGTTTAAAAAAGCTGATAATTTTGAAAAGATATTAAAGCTTGTTTTATTCATTTTAGATCGCATGTCTTTAACTCTTTTTGAAATAGCCGAATTCATTCCGATATAGCAGGAGTTAAGCGCATAATTAACGCCCCACCTGATAGCGTCTGTAGGGAGCGCGTCTGATTTTACAAGAAGCGGTATATCTCTGAAGGTGTCAACTTTATCGTCGCCGAAAATTTTAAAAAAATCGTTTGTTTTGCCGTGAGGAACAGCGGCAAGCTGCATATTCGGGAAATGCGCGGCGGCATTAAGGCAGTCAAAAAGAATTTCTTCTCCGCCTATCGCGTAAACTCTGACAATGTCGCCGGATTTCGCTTTTTCTACTTCTTCCTGAATTATTTGAATCGCATTCCTGCGGTATCGCGAGAATTGGATCGAGAAATCCGGAGATTCCTGCGTTCTGAAAAATTGACCGATACCGTCAAGGATGTTATCCATTTTCCATTGCTGGTTATAGAAAGCTTTTGGATCGAACACGAATACATGTTTCATTATGTTCTCTCCATTTTATTTTTCTTGTTCAAGCTCTATTGCCACCATTAAATGAAAAATATCGTTCTCGAATGCCTTGTGCGGAATGCAAAGGATACGAGTTTGCTTGCTTGGCCATGCAATTGAATGTTCTCTCCCCTTGATAATCGTAGGAATCGAAATAACAATTCTATCCCCATTTGGAACTTTTGGTTTAATGTTTCCGGCGATAATATTGTTAATTTCACCGATAGCATCTATTACATCAGCGTCAATTTCGGTATGACCTGCGCTTGTAAGCATGTCGGTCAGTTTAATCGCTAAATCGGCCTTCATGGAAACAATTACAGCGCCTTTAACAACGCCGGAAAGCCCGATAACTGCCGAGATATCCCATTCAAATCCCTTTTCGGGATCCAGGAAGTGCGGATGTCTCGGACTAACTTCAACGCCCACAAATTCCTTAAAAGTGTTGACCGTAACTTCAACGAACGGTTCTACATAATTTTGCAATTCTACTGTCATCTTTTACATCCTGAATAAGCGTAGTTTTGCCAATTTTTGCTTGAAGAGATCAAGTTTAATTGGTTTTGTAATATAATCAGTTGCTCCGTGTTTTAACGCTTCGATAACGTTAAACTTGGCAGCTTCACTGGTTACCATTATGATGGGTAAATCTTTGTACTGATCCATCGCTCTGATTTGCTTCAGAAAATCAATTCCTGATAGTCTGGGCATGTTCCAGTCGAGCAGTATCAGATCTACAGTCTGCGATTCGAGCAGCGCCAATGCTTCTTCACCATCTTTTGCTTCGATAAAGTTACAGGCGGATTCTACCCCCGAAAAAACACCTTTTACAGTGTTTCTCATAATTCTGGAGTCGTCAACAATCATTATTGTTACACCGGCAGGCATAATACCTCCTTAATATTCGATTATATATAGTGATTATATATAATGATAATATAATATTATCGAAAAAACAATGAGATTTCTTCACTTTTTTTAAGTTTTTCCTGGAATTTCCAGTCTCCAGGAAGCCGACCATTTCCATTTTTCAGGAAAATCGGGCGATGCAGCTTTTATAGTCAGTCTGCCTTGTCTGAAACGCGCCGAAGCGCTTACAGAAAAGTCCCATTTCTCTTCCTTTTCAGCAAATATCGTGCATCCTGTTCTTGATCTGAGCTGAAATACCCCGTGTGTCAGTATAAATTCCGAGTTGATTGTACTGGACACCCAATTCCATTCGGAGGGGATAGGATAGGGGTTTATATCGATATCTGATTTTGATAGTCCTTTAATTGAGGCTGCCAGGTTAATCCTTATAGGGGTTTTTAAGTTAAATTGTTCGATATTTAAGTTTATACTCATATTACCTGAAAAACTGTCATGTATTTTTAAATAATTTTCCGCATTTCGGTTTGCTGAAAAAGATATGGTCGATATTCTGACGGGATTATCGCTTCTGGAAGGAAAGCGGTAATAAATACCGGAGGAGCTTCTGTTAAATTTCAATCCAATTGTATCTGAACGAAGGATAGAGTCCATTTTAAACAAGGAATTATATCTGCCTCTCCATTCAAATTTCCCCGCGCCTCTAAAACCTTCACTGTAATGTGAGCCGTCCCTATTTATAAAGCGCTGTCCTGCTCCGTCCGCCGAAAAAGAGAGTAAAATGGGGTGCTTAATCCGGTTAATTATAAGCGGCGGCGAAATAGAGACACCAAGATTGGCATAAATATCGCTGCCCCAGGAGAAAGCTTCCGATTGGGCAAAATCGGAGCTTAACGAAAAGACTGCATTTTTAAATAGAAGTCCTGCGGCGAAAAGCTTAAAATCACGCTCAGGGAGCGGCGGAGGATTGGAAAACCATGGTGTTATTTCTTTAGGCGGGAGCGTTCTCTCTGTGTAAAATATTTCTGTCATAAGCCTTGTGTTTTTTGGAAATCTAAAATCGAGTCCGCCGGAATAAGCCGGTGTTTTTTCTTTTATCTCTGTTTGAGCGGAGAAGAATGGTCTTAAATATATACTTGGAGTTAATTCCAGCAGCGGACTGGTAACATATAAATACACTTCATCTTCACGCGTGCTTGAAACAGTCGTCCGCAGATCCGCAATTGTATTTATATGATTCTCAGGGTACGGAGGAGAGCGAATCCAGGGGTTTCGGATTCTTGCAGGAAGCCCTGCTTCATCAAGCGGACCGAGCAGTAAACGCGAACCTGTTGCCTTGTGATACAAGCCCATGGTGTAGTGGGTAGCCGCTTTTTCAGAATCGCTCCACGGCGAGTCGTTGCTTAGAACTTGTCCTCTCCATAACAAATCGAGCGGAATGAAATGCACAGTAGTTTCTCCCCTGTTGTTCAATGTGCCGCCCGATTCTGTTTCTTCCCAAGAGCCGCTCCAGAGCAGATTCCAGTTATATTGCTGCTCTGCAAAAGCACAGGGAGCATTGATTGCGGAAATTGTACAGCAGAGAAAAACAGCCGCCAAAAAGTATATATTTTTCATACTAATTGACGCCAAATCCAATTTTTTTTGCCGGCTTTGGTTGTTCTATAAGGTTATTTAATGCAATTACAATGTCGTTTACCCGTTTGTCGTTTTTATCGATGTAGAGTAATAAAAGCTTTCTTAGTTCAGCAATTTGTTCGCTTGTTCCGCTCTGAGAAATAACATAGCGTCTTAATTGGACAAAAGTACGCATTATTTCGATGTTAATTTCTACTGCTTTCTTGCTGTTTAAAACGCTTGATAGCATAAGAACTCCATGTTCTGTAAAAACATAGGGTAAATATCTCCTTCCTCCCTTCCTTTCGTTTGAGGTTCCAGTTTGGAACCTCAAAGAGTTAAATTCTTCTTCTGCTAATTGAAACATAAAAAATTCTGGAAATCGTTCTTTATTCCTTTTTACAGCTTTGTTTAGATTTTTTGTTCTAATTTCATAAAGCTTTGCCAAATCGCTGTCCAGCATGACCTTTTGACCGCGAATTTCGTAAATCATGTCCTGAATGGGTATTATTGTCTTTTCTTCCATAATTCTGACTCCATAAAATAGGTATTCCTTCCCCAAAAAAGGGATACCTATATATGGGTTGAAAATGGCATTTTGCTTTATCGATTCGGAAAGAATTTTACAAAAATAGGTAAAATTCCCTATGGGTTATATGAGGCAGGTACTATTTTTCCTATTTCTCAGGGTTTCTGCTTTTTACAGCCGGACAGCTAATCTTTTAATTCGCCGCGTTCTTTTAAGTCAGTTAATATCTGGGTGTAGAATTTGCTGTCTATCTTGAATTTAAAACGGTAAACGATATAGCTTGCCACAAAGCACAACATGGGAAAGATAAACATGGCTACCTTCATCATCAATAAGCCTTCGGGCGTAACATCCGCGGCTGTATTCGCGTCTTTAATGCCGGAAAGAAGAATAACCGCAGAGACAACGCCTGTTCCTATTGCTCCGCCTAATTTATAAATAAGCGGCTGGAGCGAGAAGGTAATGCTGTCGTTGCGTTTGCCTAGTTTCCAGTGTCCGTAATCAACCGAGTCGGCGACAAACATTGTCATTAGTAATTGAATAAATGCCTGTCCAAAGAAAATTAAAACGCCTGCAATGCCTATAAACAGCATTGTAGTTACCGGCGCAAAAAAGAAAATGATGTAACCTGCTACCATGGAGATAATCGCGCCTGTAAAAAGAGTTTTGCGGTCGAACTTTTTGCTGAATAGCGGGAAGAGCGCAAGCCCTGACAATTGCGACACGCCTAAAATCGCGGAGAAGACCGAAAACATTCCTTCGTCGCCGTAGGCATACTTAAAATAGTAAAGCCCAAAACTCGTTGTTGTGATATAACCTATCATAAAAAGTGAAAGGGCGACTGCGGTAAAAAACAACTGGTCGTTTTTATAAATTACACGGAACAGCTCGCGTATTGGAGTGCTTTGTTTTTTTGCGGCGACAATTCCGGTTTCCTTTACGCCGAATATCGTTACGCAAAGACCCATCGCCATAAAAACAGAAATCATAATTGCGAAAACAAAATAACCTTTTTGAACGCTCCCAAATTGCGCCCCCAACACATCCTTTGTTATTGGCACAATTCCGACAACCACAAAGAAGAGCCCGATGTTCGCGCAGATGCGCGCGAGGGAGCCGATTTTTTCCCGTTCTTTTTGATTAACGCTCAAAGTAGGAAGCATCGACCAGAATGAAATATCGTGGGTTGTGTAGCTGATACCCCACATAAAGTAAATTATAGCAAAGGCGGCAATGTAAGCGGTGCCATGAAGACCAAAATCGGTAAAAAGCAGTATGGTAAAAATCGGAGAAGAAATCGCACCGATTACAAGCCAGGGTTTAAATTTACCCCAGCGCGTATTTGTGTTATCGATTATAAAACCCATTAAAGGATCTGTAAGAGCATCGAATATACGCGCGGCAAGGATAATGCCCGCTACCCACCACATTGTATTTTTAGGAAGATTGATTATGTCTGTAAGATAGAAAATAAGAAACATGG
>Ga0209755_10001765_pt1 | contig 32221 bp, 25 predicted proteins | sample TergutCo191P1_FD_187301 | JGI IMG/M metagenome (GOLD analysis project Ga0209755, IMG submission 187301) | Cornitermes sp. P1 segment gut microbial communities from Petit-Saut dam, French Guiana - Co191P1 (SPAdes) (version 2) | ecosystem: Host-associated > Arthropoda: Insects > Digestive system... | reverse complement strand
GTTTTACGCAAATCCATTCAGGAAGCAGACGAAGGAAAATTCGTTACGAAAACCCTTGACGAATTACAGGCAATGGAATAGTGAAAATAAATTTTACAGAAACCGGCTGGAAGGATTATCTTTTCTGGGAAGAACAGGATAAAAGGGTACTGAAACAAATAAACAAATTAATTACCGATATAGAACGTAATGGTTATGACGGCATTGGAAAGCCCGAACAGCTGCGCACACTGCTTTAGCTGTGAGTGATTTGTCCGGCTGGTGGTCTCGCCACATTGTGGCGGGCCGTATTGATGAGAAAAACCGCCTTGTTTACCGGATTATTGACGATGAAGCTGTTGAAATTTCTCAGTGTAAGGGACATTACGGCGATAAGTAATTAGCGGCTATCCAATAAGAATAAAAACCACAAACAACAACTCCGCGTCCTCAGCGCCTCCGCGAGAACCTCTTCCTAATTTCCCGCGTCTCCGATGTACGCTACCCATAGCGCCTTATTGCGCATAACGACACTATGCGAAAAGTGGTGACTGTCACCCCGCGCCACCATCTTTTATTACTACAAACGCCTTGAATGTATCTTCGTCCCATACGGGAGTATACTCAGGAAGCGATAATTTCCTTGGCGTTTTCCAAAACATTTGATATCTGTTTGCTTGCTTCATTTACTTCGTATACTCTTTGTGAAACATTTTCGGAAATTTGCTGCAATTTATGCATTTCACCGGAAATTGAGCCGCTCTGTTTTTGTATATCTTCGCTCCCTGTACGCACAATTTCTGTCTCATTTTTTATAGAAGAAATTGCTGTAAGGATTTGAGCCCCGCCTGCTGCCTGTTCTTTAACAGCGTTATTAACCTGAGCAAAGGCGCCGTCCATTGTTTTTATTTCGCTGAATATTAAATTCATTGATTTTACTGTATCTACCGTTACGCCGCCGATACTTTTAATGGAATTATCCATATTACGAATTTCATCTTTAATGTGTTTTGATTCCTTACCTGCCATTTCCGCAAGTTTTCGTATTTCATCGGCGACAACCGCAAAACCCTTCCCGGTCTCTCCCGCGTGAGCCGCTTCGATAGCGGCATTCATGGCAAGAAGGTTTGTTTTTGCGGAAATATCCTGTATTATTTTATTTGCTTCCTGCAGCATAACCGATCTTTCATGTAGGTTTTTTACTTCTGAATCAAGTTTTTGCATTTTTTCATTGCCGGTCGCAGCCGCTTGAGTCAGGTTAACCGTTATTTTAGTTATCTCGCCTGTTATCGAACGGATGGAATCAATACTCGCTACCATTTGCTCTATAGACGATGAAGAAGTGTTTATATGCGAAGCTTGTGATTCAACCGATGATTCAAGGTTATTTATGGATTTGACTATTTGCGAAATATGTTCAGAAGTCTGTTCAACGGATTTTAACTGAGCAGTGGTTTCCCTTTGCGTTTCTTCAGTATTACCATGAATTATGCTTAATGCCTGAGAAGAGTCCAAAATAACTTTATTGAGTTTTTGTCCGTCAGCGGTTGCCTTTTTCAAATGAGCGGTAACATCGGCGGTTGCTTTTTCTACTTCTTTTTTCAGGTTGTCGCGTTCATTGTTCAGTTCGGCGTTTAAGATCGCTTCTTTTTTGTCTTTTTGATTGCCGACATATTCAAAAATTATTGTTAAAACAAGGATAAAAATATAACCTGCCATGTATCTGAACTTAACCGCCGGTTCCGCTTCAAATGCCGCAGTCCCCGGTACATTAAACAATACAACAACCGCAATAATGACCGCTGTGGATTTAATCGCTCCCAGGGTCAACTTGCACAGGAAAATCGATATTAGCGGGTATGTAAACACCCAAATCGATACCCACAAATTAAGAGTGCCGTTATAAAGAAGGAAGACGCAATAGGCTCCGTACATTATAACTGTTGGTATTGGTATGAATTTTAACGGTATTTTCGAACGCATGGCAATCAGCGTAACTAATGCTGCTATTGCTATGGAAAAGTTGATCGTGGCTCTGGTAGAGTCTGTAGACAACTCCTGTATGCCGAATATCGTTAAAGGAATAACGGCGATCATGAAAATCGTATTCATGATCATATACCTTACCTGATCATTAATGTTTGTAAGCTGAAAATAGCGGTTCCCCAGAAACAGGGTCTTAAATGTATTCTGTTGATTGTCTTCTTTGTTCATGATGTCATCACCTTTGCGTTTCTATTACTGTACTTGTGTAAAACGAACAACAAAATCCCTGCTTTCTCCGGGGGCAAGATCTATATTCTGATACGAGAAAGCCATCCCGGAATCAATACCCGAGACATCAACCCGCAAATCGTTGTACAAATTAGCACTTCTGTTGCCATAGTTTCCTACCCATAAAGTACTGACATCGCTTACGCTTTCAAGACCCTGGCAAACCAGACGAAACCTCATTGTAGCATCGGCAGCAAGATCTTCCATACGAACGCCGTATTGTGACATGTAGGTAATCGGAGCATCGTCATTGCCATAAATCATGACATCTGCATGAACTCCGAATCTCTGATTGGTTAGAGCAGTATCGCCGGTATTGGTCAAAGTCTGTGTTATTTGCAGGTAAGGAATGCCGCCATCGTAGATAAATTCAGGCTTAAGTTCCAGTCTTAAATTGCCTGCCGTTGCAGCGCCGGTTGTGGTGTTTATAGAAACATCTGAATTGTTTAACCTATATTTCCATCCTACATCATTATAAGTGGTTTCTACAAAACCTCGCTTTACGCTGGATACGCGATCTACATAATAAGCCCGAATGTCTATATTACCACCGTTATAACGCCAGGCAAGCTGATAAGTAGGATCTATGACGAAACTATTTTGGGTGAGAGAAGTCAAAGAACCGCTATAGGTACTTCTAAAGGTGGTATCATCTCCTCTTTTTACCTGATCTGCGGGAAGCGTGTATAGAGATTGCGGTGTAACAGTAACAATAACCGTTTCGGTTGTGCCGTTCGCAGTAACGCTAAGCCGGGCGCTGCCCAGGCTCAAGCCCTTGACGATACAATAATCACCGGTCTGTGAAACTAACTCCAGGATACTTGCGTCATTAGCATGGACTGTAAACGTTGCAAATCCGCTCATAGTACTCGGGGTTTCTATCTGAGCGGTTTTGCTTATTAGTACCGAGGCACGATAGGGATGCGGTCTTAACTGCGGCTCAAATGAATAAAAATTGCTCATTGAGTCATGGTAGTTTGTTAATAATTCAAGACCTGTACTTGCAGCTCCGGCATAATAATCAACGTTTTCTTTAGAGCGGGCAAAAATGTAATAAACAGTTTCTTCTGCCAAACCGGTAAAGGTTGTGCTGTCCTGCCAGCCCGTTTCAGGCGCTGTATTGCTTGTACTTATTGCGTATTCAACCGTTTGCCCGTTACCGGGCGCGGTTACTGCGGCAATGATGATACTGTTATATGTTATTGCCGCGCCTGCTGCTGTCGGGGCGGAAACGGCTGCGCCTGCTATAACAGAAGTGTTGTCATATCCGCACGTGACGCAAATGCCGTTTGCAGGCGAGTGATTGGCTATTTCTGATTTTTCTTCGCAATCGCCGACAGTACACTCTTTCCAGTGGTGTTCTGAGCCTTTTGACCAGTCTTCGCTAAATGAATGTACGTGGAAAGTATAACCGCATATGCCGCAGGGGTTACCGCTATGAACCTCTGAACTGTCTTTTTCTTCGCAATATGCGTCAGTACATCCTTTCCAATGAATTGTTCCGTCTTTGTGCCATTCTTCGCTGAATGTATGCGTTGTATAACCGCATTCACAATTATGTCCTGAGTGATTTACAATATTTGATTTTTTATCACAGTCCGGATCGGTACAATCATTCCAGTGTTGTGCTGCGTTGCTTGACCATGTAGCGCTAAATGAATGTACGTGGGAGGGTATTGTGCCGTTGTCGCAGGTTGAAAAGCCTGCAAGGGCTATTGCGAGTATTGTAATAAAACCGATTGCTTTGATTGTCTTTTTCATATAATTCTCCTTAAAATGAAGCGGATATGTACTTCGGCACGCAGGTATAGAAGGTACCACTTTAAAAAAATTATAGAAAACCAAGTGCCTCAAAAGCGCAATATTTTGGATTAATTATTTTTAATCAAATAAGCGTTTGTAAATTCCGCCCATGAATACTGCGCCATGTATTCGCCGTTATATTTATTAACAGCGCCTGAGTCCGCATTGCAAAACTCATACATATCGCATGAAAATTTATCGGGAATAACGGCAAGATAACCGCGCTCTTTTATCAAAACATCATCCAGCCCAACATCTTTTAATGATTGGTTTAGCTCCGCTACAATAGTGCGGAATTGGCTTTTTAATGAACCGGAATCGTCTCTGCCTTCCCAGATGACCGCCATTATTTCATTAATATTGCATCTTGCGCCTTTGCGGCTAACAAGATACGCGAATATTTCCTTTGCTTTTACCCTGGAAAAATAAAGCGGTTTACCGTCAGCATACACGTCAAAATTGCCGAAGCATTGCACTTTTAACCGTTTATCAATTTTAATTACGGGATTGCGCAAACGATCCATTGCAGCCAATACAGCGTCTTTTGTAACAGGTTTCATAATAAAATCACAGGCGGGAACTTTATATGAGTCCAGGGCGTATTCTGAATATCCTGTAACAAAAACAATATTTGTTTTACCGTTAATTTCCTTTAAGGCTTTAGCAAGCTGTAAGCCGTTCATGCCGCCCATTTCGATATCAAGAAAAGCAATATCGATCCTGTGTTCCCGGGCGTACAAAAGCGCCTCTTTGGATTTTCTGAAACAGGAAAGATCGCAGTCAATAATAGCGTCTTTTATTACCTGTTCCAAATCCGCCAAAAGTATTTTTTCATCATCAACTGCGATTATATTAAGTCTGAAAACCTTGTCTGCGCTGTCAGTCATTTTCTGTTACCTCTCTTTTAGGAATCGATATTACCGCTTTTGTTCCTTCACCCGGCTTACTTTGAATATCAATAGTTCCACCGCACATTGAAAAGATACGATTTCTTACATTTTCTATTCCGATATGTCTGCGTCCATTTTGTGTCTGCTGATTTTGCGTATCAAATCCGACTCCGTCATCTGTTACCGCAATTAAAAACGCGTTATCTGTTTCTTCAGTGCTGATGGTAACAGCGCCGCCGTCTTCTTTTTTTGTTACTCCGTAACGGACGGCATTTTCAACAATCGGCTGCAGCGTAAGAGCGGGCAAACAAAAATCACGGACTTTAATGTCATAATTAATGTTGAGCATATCATCAAAGCGCTTTTTCTCAATTTTAAGATAAGTTTCAGTGTGGGCGAGTTCCTTGTCAAAAGGTATCAATTCAATCTGCGAAAGGGAATCAAGGTTCCCACGCAGGTAATTGGAAAATTCTATAATTGTTTCTTTAGCTGTCTGCGGATCGGTATCGCAAAGATGTTTTATTACCGCAAGGGTATTATACATAAAATGCGGCTGTATCTGGCTTATCATTGTAGAGATTTTACTTTGCGCTAATTCGTGTTCCATTGCCCTTTTTTCCGACATGGCTTTATAAACTTCACGTTCCGCCTGCATCTCGCCGTCAATATGTGTTTTAAGATTCACCGCCATAGAGTTTACAGCGTCTTTAATCAGATCAAACTCGTCGTTGTATCTTTCCTCTATTTTTGCGTCTAAATTGCCGCTTGCGATTTTTCCAATACCGGCAACAAGGGAATTAATTCCGGCGGTCAGCTTGCTCACTATAAAATAAATTACAGTAAGCATAACTACAAACGCCGCGGCAAGAAACAGCACGGTTTCAAGTAATGTCCGGTTGCGCACCCCGTTATATTCCGCCGCCGGAATAAGACCGGCCACAGTATTGCCGCCTTCATTTCTATATCCGCAATAGAATTTGAAACCGTCAATATTTATCCATGTGAAACTGTTACCGGAATTTATGCTTTTATACCAATCCTCGCCTGACACATCCTTTCCATTCATTGCTAAATCCGGATGAGCGCGCACAAAACCATTCGACAAAACAAAACCGTATCCGTTATCGCCGAGCTTCGTTTCTTTTATTGTCACATCGATATTGATTTCTTCCTGCAGCTTTGCGAGCACAGCGGCATTAAACCCCAATTGAATAAAACCGCCGCCTTCACGGGGGACAGCGGCGTAATGCGTAATACCGCCGAATGTATTATCAGGAAGGACAGACTGCCGCGGCTCTTCTGTAATTTCGGTTAACGTTCCGTCTGTAAGCGCCATATATTTAATTGTAATTTCATTGGCATAAAAATCGTAACCTATTAGTCCTGGAATATTGCTGTAGCTGACTATGCCGTCTGAATCCGCGATATTAATTTCATCTATATCCAAACGCAAAGCAAACCACTGCAATGACTGCGGCGACATATCTTCTATGCCTTGCCTTGTAGAGCTGGTTGTACTGCCCAATATATCCGAAACAGTTTTAGCGATTGCTATATGCTTTTCGTTCAGGGTCTGTTTTGTAGTATTGAGTATGATTTCCAGATGGTTTATTGAAGTAAGAATGCTCCCGGTAAAAATATCAAGGGTTTCATTTGTCCTGTTTTTTACAACACGGTCTATTTGATTGAAATATATTACTGAAATAATCAGAATCGAAGCCACATAGATAATCATTGTAGGCATCAATACTTTCTTTTTAAAGCTGATCTGCTTTCTATGCATATTGTATAATGGTAAACAAAACGCGCCAAAAGCACAACATTTCAAAAGAGCTTAAATCAATTTTCGATATTGAAAATATGCGGGAATTATGTTATAGATAAAACAAATAACTTCCTTGAGTATCAACAAAACGGAATCCGCGCGGCTTATTCAAAAACTTTTTGATTCTTAATAAAGGAGGCTTTTAAATATGAAAAGTTCAGATAATCAATCATTAGCAGATATAGCCAGAAAACGAAAAAGAATTATTTATGTTGACGATGTAAATTACAGCTCAATGTCGGTAAAAAGCAGGCTCGCAAAATATTATGATATTTTTCCGGCAGAGTCATCTTATAAATTATTTGTATTCCTTGAAAATTTCCAGCCTGATTTAATACTGCTGGATGTTAACATGCCGGATGTAGACAGTTATGAAACAATCAAAAACCTGAAAGCGGATGAGCGTTTTGCCGATATTCCGGTAATAAAAGCATTGCCTAAACATAAAGAAACGCCTATTATTATAATAACAACCGAGAGCACACAGGAACATGTGAACAAGGCAATTTCGCCTGGAGCGTCGGATTTTATTGTAAAACCTTTTAAGCCGAATGAACTGAACAGCAAGACCGCAAAGCATATCAGAATATCAAATGAAATGCGAAGGTTACGTGAAGAAAATGAAAAATTATACGGGTAATGATTATGCAAAAAACTATTTTTCTAATTGACGACAACGCGACAAACCTTACAGTAGCGGAAGAAGCGCTTGTAGAACAGTACCGCGTAATCGCCTTGTCTTCTGCCGCAAAAATGTTTATAGCTCTTGAAAAGTTTAAACCGGACCTTATTTTACTGGATATTGAAATGCCTGAAATGACCGGGTTTGAAGCGATGAAAAAATTAAAATCCAGCGGCTTATACGCGCAAATCCCCGTAATATTTCTGACAGGCCGCACTGACCCTGTAAGCGAAGCTGTCGGCATCGATCTTGGAGCCGTTGATTTTATAATGAAGCCGTTTTCCGTTCCTGTGCTGCTTAACCGCATCAGAAACCACCTTCAGCTTGACGAGCTTGTAAGAGAGCGCACATCGCAGCTTGCAAAGCGTACGGAACAGCTCGTTCTGCTGCAAAACGGAATTGTGTATACTTTCGCAGACATTGTAGAAAACCGCGACAAAAACACAGGCGGCCATATAGACCGCACAGCGGTGTATTTTAAAATATTAATGGAAGCGATGCTGGAGCGCGAAGTGTACGCCGAAGAAATACGAAGCTGGAATATGGAATCGGTGTCCTCATCGGCTCGTCTGCATGATCTGGGAAAAATCGTTATTTCAGATTCCATTTTAAATAAACCAGGCAAACTTACCGAAGAAGAATTTCAGGCAATGAAAACACATTCCATAGCAGGCGAGCGAATTATTGATAAAGCCATCCAGCAGACAGGCGGCGCGGAATTTTTACATAACGCGAAAATGATTGCGGCCTATCACCATGAATGCTGGGACGGTTCAGGTTATCCTTACGGTTTAAAAGGGACAGATATACCTCTTCAGGGACGCCTTATGGCAATCATCGATGTTTATGACGCGCTTGTCTCAGAGCGCCCCTACAAAAAAGCCTTTACGCACGGAGAAGCGGTTAACATTATATTAAACGGTTCAGGCAGGCATTTTGACCCGCTTATCACTAAAGTATTTTATGATGTAAATAACGAATTTCTTACGGCCAAAGACAATTTGTCCAATAAATGAGATTTTATCATTTTTTATTGACAATAAGGCGGAAATTGCTTATATTTTAAGTATTCCACAGTATAACTTTTTTACAGGAAAGATTATGAAAAAAATTGTTTTTTTATCATTATTATTACTAGGACTCGCGGCAGCGGCATTTGCGCAGAACTACAATGAAGCTGAGCAGCAGATCAATCAATCCATTCAGGCTAACGCGACTGAATTTGAAAGGTTAATGTCTCTTTTAAACAGAACAACAAACGAGAGAGAGCTTGCCCAGTTAGTCAAATCATTTAACAGCCGTCAGAATGAAATTAAAGCTTTACAGCGGGAAATTGAAGAAATGATTAACCGTCCGGCTACAAGACAGTCTATTGATGTAAAAATGAGCCGTTTACAGGAACTGATGAGTGCCGAGCAAAGATTTTTAACGCGTCTGAATGAACTAAGAAATTAAGCAACTTTCGGACATAATGATAAGTTAATTAATCGCCAGATAATCAAAATACGCTGATACAAAAACCGCGGGTGAATTCCAATAAACGGCAATTTCATTCGCCGACGCGGTCCATGTGTTGTCAATAAAGAATTTAGCGGGCGGAGTTTCCGGCGGTATAAGTTTTTTACATACCTGATCCGGGAATTTTTTATTTGGGCCGCCTGAAACAAGTCCCGGCACAGGATCGTCAATATTATCCGCGTATGAAGGCCTGTGGTGCGGGAAACGGTACGCGTTCCCGCCGAAACCCGTAACAAAGCTGTAACCTGCAGCGTTCATTCCGAGTAAATAATCCAGCTGCGCCTGCGCGGCGTCCTTATATGAATCCTCTCCTGTAAGTAATTTTGCGCAGATTAAAATAACAGCCCTGCTCATAACAGGCAGTATTGAACCCCAGATGTATTCATCCGCGCCAAGCGCCGTGCCGTAACCGCTTTTCCGGTATTTCTCCAAAAAAGAATCCGCGGCGTCAAGAAACCGTTTTCTCAGCTTGTTTAAAAAATCAGCGTCAGGAAAATCTTTTAAGGCAAAAAGACAGCACAGCGCCCCAAAGCCTCCGACATCCCGCCAGCCTAATTTGGACACGTCTGTTTTATCAGCTAACGAGAGCATGGATTTCAGATAACGCTCTTCTTTAACCGCGCTGTACAATTCGCATGCCGCCCAGAACAGTTCATCGTCAAGGCAGTCGTCGCCGTAGCCGCCTGAACTTACATTCGGCGGGTTAACAAACGGCTCAAACTCAGGGTTTCGCTCCAGCCAGTTCCACGCGCGCACAGAAGCCGCAAGCGTTTTGTCCGCGAAAACCTTGTCATGTTTTAAATAGACCCGGTAAGCCTGCGCGAGAGAAGCGGCGAACGCCGCTGTCGCAGTATGCGTTACGCGAAACAGAAGCAGCTCTTCGCGGTCGTCTTCCGGCATTATAAAAGGCGCGAAGCAGCGCGTCGCTGTTTTATGATAAAGGCCTCCGTCCTCCCGCTGCATCTTCATCATCCACTCAAGTTCATAACGGCACTCGTTTAATATGTCGGGCATGCCGTTTCCGCTTTCAGGAATATTTAATTCATCCTGAAAAACATCAGGGAAAAGTTCATATGCGTATAACATATGCCCGGCGGCAACAGCGCCGGGAACAACATATCTTCCGTAATCGCCCGCGTCATGCCATCCGCCCGAAACATCTAAAGCGGCTTTATCGTTATTTTCAAACACAGCTTTGCCTGTATGGCATGGTTTGTGGGAAAAAGGCCCCGCGTGTTTCTCTTCAAGCGCGCAGCCGCATCTTTGAAAATACAGCCCTTTCACAAGCGCGCCTGTCAATCCGCGGTACGGCCTATTTGTTATCTGAAACTTTTTCATAAGGCCGTCCGCAAACAAAAAATACACGCCTGTTTTTTTAATGTCAGAAAAATCAACCATGCGTACAGTATCTCCAGAGGCTGCGTCAAAAAACGGATCGGATATAACAGGCTCATAAGAAAATTCATTGTCAGATGAAACAATGAAACAACATTCGCCTTTCGTGGTAATGACCGCTTTTTTCGGCATATTAATATCAAAGCCGGTTTGATTCAAATGAATCATATAATCCTCCTTATTCAGTCCATTTTATCAGCATTTTCGCCAGTTGAGACACAGGAACAGCCGCGCTGTTTTTCAGCCAGTGCTGAACAAGCCCGATTACGCCGTGAATCAGGAAAACAGAATAATAATCTTCATTACCTTTATGATCCACCGAAAAATATTTTGTAACTTGTTTATTGTTCACAAAATGCTGAAATATTTTTTTTTGAAAATTAATGTCGCCGTTTTCGCTTAACAGAACCTGAATTGAATTACTGTTATTCATAATATAAGTCAGCATTTCCTCAAGCATCTGAGTAGTCTCTTTTTTTGACTGCTTGTCTTTGTACATGTTCAGCATACCTTCGAAAACAGAAAGCGTTTCTTTTTCTATCTGCCTTAGCAGGTCGTATTGATCATTGTAATGAGCGTAAAATGTTGAACGGCTCATGTCCGCAAGTTCGCATATATCCTTGATTGTTATGCTTAAAATCGGTTTGGTTTTCATAAGCTCGATAAGACTGTCCTGTAAAACCATTTTTGTTATGCGTATCTTCCGGTTTTCCTTTTTTTCCATAAATGAAACTCCAGAAAATTGAGAATGCTCCGAAACCAGCCGTGTTTTGGAACAAGCTCAATTGTAATTTCTTTTCTGCGTTAAACCTTACATTTTCCACATAAAAAAAATTAAACATACAAAAACACCATGTTTTGTACAATTCATACCATATTTAAATGAACTATATGTTGTTTTTATTCATACATGTAGTAGAATATATGTAGTTTAATAAGTGTAAAGAGTCAAGGGGTAAATCTTCATCTCCGGATTTATTAGATATTAAAATTATGGAAAAACTATTTAAACGGCCCGCGGTAATTTTAATAATACTGGCGGCAATCACAGTATTTTTAGGCATTCAGCTTCCGCGCGTAGAGCTGGATAATAACAATCTCCGTTTTATTCCTGACGATAATCCCGCGAGAATTATCGCCGAGTATATTGACGAAACTTTCGGCGGACAGGTAATAGTTCTTGTAGGTCTTGAGCGTCCTTACAAAACAGTTTTTGAAAAGGAATTTTTACAGCGGATAAGGGAATTTTCCAAAGCTGTTGAAAATGTCGACCTTATAAAATCCGTCAATTCCATTATGTCGACTCAGTACATTACAGGCGACAGCGAAAGCATCATTGTAACCGATTTAGTAGAGGATGATTTTTCGGGAACAAAGGAAGAGATCGAAGAGCTTCGCCGGCGCATCGCGTCATGGGATTTATTCCGCGGGTCGCTTGTATCCGATGATTTTTCCGCCACTCAAATTCTTGTTTCCTTTGATATATTTTCAATTGACTCGGCCCGTCCGGAAGTAGCCCAAAGTTTGAAAAAAATTCAGAAAATAGCAGAAGACATTTTTACAGGAGAAGCGGAAGTATATTTCGCCGGAACTACGGTTATTAACGCGGTTATCAACGAATCAATAATTGAAGATAATGTTTTATTATTGCCCCTGGCTGTAATTGTTGTGCTTGGGCTTTTATTCATTTCATTCAGGCGGCTGATTTTTGTCATCCTGCCGCTTTCGACAGCGATAATCTCTGTTGTCTGGACAGTAGGGTTAGCCGCGATGCTGGGTGTAAAACTTTCTACTATAACAACAATAATGCCTATTATACTGATTGCAGTAGGGCACGCTTACGGCATTCACGTAATCACGCATTATGTAAAAGATATCCGTGAAAAAATACTGACAATAGAAGAACACCGGTTAATCGTTTTTGATCTTATGAGAAAAATGATAAAACCTGTTTTCCTTGCGGCTATCACAACAATAACGGGTTTTATATCATTTTGTTTTACTCCGATTATCCCGATGAGAGAATTCGGATATTATACAAGCGTCGGCGTCCTCGCTGTTTTTATACTTACAATCCTGTATATTCCGTCAATGCTGCTTATTCGCGGCCCGCGGGAACAGAAAGAAACTCAAGAGCGTAAAAAAAATATTGATCATGGTGAAAATGACAAGATAAGCAATATAATCGCGAATATTTTTCTCAGTATCGCAAGAAAAAAGAGAACCGTACTGTTCGCGACAATATTAATAATATTAGCTTCAATGTACGGAATCTCAAAAATTGACGTTGACAATTCAATAATTCATTTTTTTCAGCATGAAACCGCTGTAAGCCGCTCGGACCGTTTTATACGCGAATATTTCGGCGGTTCAAAGGAACTGAATCTTGTAATTCAGGCGGACACTACGGAAGAATTGCTGCACCCGGATGTTTTAAAGGCTGTAGATGGTCTTTCTTCCTATCTGACAAAAAATGTTCCGGCTGTAGGAAAAGCAGTCGGCTTTACTGATGTGATCAAACGGATGAACCAGGTGTTCAATGTCGATCAAAGCCCGGACGGACTGCGGCCGGCCGCGGAAACTTCATATTCCGCGGGCGCGGATAATTTCGGTTTCGGCGGTACAGGTGATTTCGGTTTTAACAGTTTTGGTTTTAACGATTCCGGATTTAATGACTTTGGTTTCAGTAATTCCGGCGTTAATGAAAACACAGAAACTTCTCAGAATTTTTCAGCGCCTGTCTGGGCAGAGTACAGCGCGGCGGATTTATTAAAATTCCTGGATACCGCGTCTGGGATGTCGCCTTCTTTAAGCGGAAACGATTTAATATGGGAACTTAAACGCCTTACAAATTATGACGGCGCCTCTTATTATGAAATCCCCTCGGATCCTGCGCGTTACGGGAAACAAACTCCCGAAGATCTCCAGAAACTGATTGCCGAATATCTGGTTCTGCTCGCGGGAAGCGATGATTCAGGCTACTCCAATGACCCGATGGAGCCGACAGCAATCAGGATGATGATGCAGCTGCGCACAACAGGCAGCGGAGATACCAAAGCGGTTATTGATACAGTTAATAATTATATCGACGCGAATTTTCCCAAAAATGTGCGCATAATGATTGGCGGCGGAGTGACTCAGGAAATAGCGGTTACGGATTTAATTCTGAACTCTCAGATTATTTCCATAATTATTTCCGTTTTTATGATTTTCATCATTGTCGCTGCTGCCAACAAATCATTTGTAGCGGGAATTATCAGCGCGGTTCCTTTAATACTTGCGGTTTTATGCAATTTTATGGTGATGGGGCTTTTCGGGATAAAATTAAATCTTGGAACAGCGCTTATCGCGAGCCTTACAGTCTGCATCGGAATTGACGACGCGATTCATTTTATCGAATTTTATAAAAGAGAATTTAAAAACGGAGAACAAGGCGCGCTTCGCCGTACATTCATTGCGTGCGGCAGGGCTATATGCACAACCGCTATGTCTGTAGGCGTGGGTTTTGCCGTTCTTGCGTTTTCGAATTTTAAAATTATCGCGGAATTCGGCCTTTTAACAGCGCTTTGCATGCTATCAACAACATTGGTCAGCCTTACGATAATTCCGGTGCTGCTTACTGTAATCAAACCAAAATTTATTTACGGAGGAAAAAAATGAAAAATCGATTTGCGTCAATTATCATCCTGTTAATAATTACCGGAACCGCTTTTGCCTCCGATCCGGCGGAAGGGTTTTGGCTGAGCGTAGATGATAAAACAGGGGAAATTCAATCCGGCTGGGAGATGTATATAATTGACGGAGTATTGGCAGGAAAGATGCTCTCGGGATTGGGCATGACGGCCAATATTATCGCATCAAGATGCCGTGAGAGTTATGCCAATTTCCCTGTTTCAGGAAGAGTAAACCAGCTTCCGGTTCTGGGAACGCCGTGGATATTCGGTCTTAGTAAAGATAATAACGGACGCTGGACAAACGGTCATGTTATAAATCCTGAAAACGGCAGCATATACAGGTGTTCGATAATTCATCATCCTGCGGACGGCAGACGGTATCTGGAAGAAGCTCTGGAAATACGCGGACAGCTTCTTTTCTTTTCAGGCAGCCAATACTGGAAAAGAGCTACACGCGAAGAAGCAAGCGGATTACGATAAATAATAATTTGATGTATATTGTTTTTATGGAGGAAAATTATGAACCGGTTTACATTTAAAGCTCTCCTTGCTGTAACGTTATTGCTGTCGGGAGCGGTTTCACTATACGCTCAAAACGCCGACGCCGTCATGAACTCGGCGAAAAACCGCGTTACATCAAATACTGTTTCTTCACGCTCACGCATGGTAATTACCGCGAGAAACGGGAGCACAACAGAGCGGCGCATCGATCAATATTCCAAAGACGGCCCTAACGGCGCCCGCACAGTAATCGTATTCCTTGCGCCTGCCAATGTAGCGGGAACAAGGTTCCTGACAATGGATAACGCGTCAGGCGGCTCAGATCAATGGATATACCTGCCAAGCCTCGGCAGAGTGCGGCGGATTGCCTCCTCTGAAAGCGGCGGCAATTTTATGGGCACCGATTTTTCCTATGACGACATCTCTTCCATGGACAGGGATATTTCACTTGACACTCATACTTTGCTCAGAGAAGAAGCATTAAACGGAAAGCAATGCTATGTTATTCAATCTGCGCCTAAAGACTCATCCTATCAATATTCAAAAACAATTACGTGGATCGATAAAGAAAGCTATCTGATTTATAAAGCTGAAATGTATAACCAGCGCGGCGAAGTTGTTAAAATAATGGAAATGTCCGATTTCAGGGATATACAGGGCCGTTTATCGCCGATGCAGACAAAAATATCCACTGTCGCAGCGGGAACATCAACAACAATATACATGGAAATAATGCGTTATGACGATCCGGTTCCGGAAAGTGTTTTTACAACCGCGTATCTTGAGACAGGACGGCCTTAAGAAATGAAGAGCGGCAGGAATGTGTTAAAAACCATTGCTTTATTCATTATAACCGGTTTTTTTATTACCGGTCAGATTTATACGCAGGATTTCGGGTTTGGATTCGGATTCGGCGATGATGAAGAATCCGGTTCAGGCGGAGAAAGCTTCTTTTCAAACACCGGCAAATCGCCTTCTGTCTCTATAAGCGGCGAGGTATCAGCGGCAATTATCGGATATCTTGAAGAAATTTCCGAAGGCCCTGAGTATATCAACACAAGAGACATGTTTCAATTTTCCGGAAAATTAAATTTCCTCGCGCAGTCATCTTTCGCCGAAGGCGTGATCAATTTAAAATTAGTGCCCGCTCTTGTGCCGGTCAGCATTGACGAAGCGTATATCCGCGCTTTTTTCGGCAGTTTAGACCTTACCGCGGGACTGAGGAAACTCACCTGGGGCAAAGCCGATCAGTTCGGTCCGCTTGATATTATCAATCTGCCGGATTCATCAAAAATATTCACAGAGATGGCGGATAACAGCAATCTTATGGGCGTAAAAATCGCAAACCCGATTATTCACGCCTCGTACAGATTCGGAATGTTTTCAAAAATTGAAGGCGTCTTTCTGCCGAGTTTTGAAATAAACAGCATGGCTGTTTCAACCGCAGTAAGCGGTCCTAATAACTTATTAGCCGCAATAACCGGCTATACTTCCGCAGAAAAATGGATGCCGAAAAAAATGGGACTGTTATTCGATGAAAACGGGAATTTAAACATGCCCTTCAATGAAACAAGTACATCAGGACTTGATTACGCGCAGGCAGGGCTCAGGTTTACTACTACAATAGGAAGCACGGATATCGGCGTGCAGTATTTTTACGGACGGTTGTTTCAACCAGCCGTAATATTTAATCTTCCAACCAGTAAAACACCTTACCCGACATTTGAATTTTCGTATAACAAATACCACCAGATTGGATTTGATTACGCGCAGGTGCTTGCCGGTTTTAACATCAGGGCGGAAGTTGCAGCTAACATAACCGAAGACATGAAAGGCGGTGACGGTTATATTTACAATCCTTCTATAGGGTGGTCTTTTGGCTTTGACCGCGATATTATCGCCGGTTTAAGCATAAATCTTCAGGCAAACGGCAGTGTGCGCCTCTTTGACGATAAAGTCGGCGGCAGCAGCGATCCTTTTATTTTTAATCCATATTTGAGCATAAACCCGGATTTTGACATTGAAGCGGGAACTTCAGTAACATCTACCCGCATTACAGCGATGCTTTCCAGGAAATTTCTCCGCGATGAACTTGAACTGCGCGCCGCGGTTGTCTGGGGCGTTGAAGACGAAGACTTCGCGGTTATACCGGCGCTTATCTGGACGAAAGACGACCTTAGAACCGCGCTGTCTGGAAGTTTTTTTCTTGGCAATAAGGAAGGCCAGCTAGGCCAATATAAAGACAATAATTTTTTAAAAATTTCAGTTACTTATACATTTTAAAGTAAAATTTACCTTAATCAGCAGTAGAATATTTTTATTGCTTTTTATAGAATATTTCAATGAAAAACACTAAGCATCATTTTTCCTTTTTCACGCTTGTTTTCGCTACCGGACTAAGCATGATAGCGGCGGATTTTCTTTTATTAATCTATTTTGATATTACTTTTTCACAGTTAATATTAAAACTCGGCATCCCATGCCTTATTTTCCAAACAGCCTACTGTGTCATTCTGGGACGAAACGCAAAATGCTTTAGCGCGTCCTTTTTTAATCAAACAGAGGCGGAGAATGATAAGGGAGAAGTTTTTTTGGAAAGGCTTAAAAGAATAGGAGCGATACCTATAAAGATGATTGCGCTGAATGTACTGCTCCACGCCGCCCTTCTTGGCTGTGTCTATATAAACGGTAATTACCTGCCTATTCAGGAAAATATGCGGGGTCCTCTTTTCCTTGCGTCTCTGGCTTTCGGTATGCTTGTAGGAACATTTATCTATGTGATGAGCGACGGTCTTGTTTCGCAGAGCCTGATTGCGCGGAATTTTATACACTATCCCAGAGGGCTTCGTGAAAAACGGCAGGAATTAAAAGCAATGATAATTCCCATGGCAGCTGTTCTGATGGCGCTGGTATTCGCAGTTTCTGTGACTTTTCTGAGCGTAAGCAAAGCCGGAGGAAGCCTTGACAATTACAAAGGAAGCGATTGGCTGATTATGCTGCTTCCCATTATTATTGTGTTTTTATGCGTCGCTTTACTTTCAATTAATTTAAAAAAGAACGCCTCAGTTTTATTTAATTCGATAATTGAACAGCTTGAAAACCTTTCTTCGGATCAAAAAGATTTAAGACGGCGCATTACAGTTTGTTCAGTAGACGAACTTGGCACTATTGCGGGAATGGTGAATTCCTTCAGCGATCATTTAAGCGAAGGGATTCATGGCATTAAAAGCGGAAAAGACGACCTTATCCTTGTAGGCAACCGGCTGGAAGAAAACGCTTCCGGTATGGCGGCTTCTGTCACCCAGATGTCAACCGCCGCGGAGCAGGTGCTGGAAAAAACCAAAAGCCAGATGGAAAGCGTTAACACCTCCTCGCAGGCTGTGCAGCGGATATCCGATAATGTTAAGACGCTTGAGGAATCAATCGCCGTTCAGACATCAAGCATGAACGAAGCATCCGCGGCAGTTGAGCAGATGATAGGAAATATAACGTCTATCAGCTCTGTAACAGAAAAAATGGAATCTCAGTTTAAGACTGTCGGAGAATCTTCCAGCCGCGGCAGCAGTATCCAGAAGGAAAGCGCCGAGCGAATCGACATAATTGTAACGCAATCGCAGGATTTACAGGACGCAAATAAAGTCATTGCAACCATTGCCGCCAAAACCAACCTTCTGGCAATGAACGCCGCCATAGAAGCGGCTCACGCCGGAGAATCAGGCAGAGGATTCGCGGTTGTCGCCGATGAAATACGCCAGCTTGCCTTAAATTCCACAAATGAGTCTAACAAGATCAGAGCCGAGCTAAAGCAGATTGTTGATACTATCAACAATATTGTGAAAGACTCCGAAGCTTCAACAAACGCCTTTTTCGAAGTGACAAAACGAGTTGAAGATACCGAAAAACTTGTTCATGAAGTTAATAACGCTATCCGTGAGCAAAAAACCGGCGCGGCTCAGATAATTAATTCTTTACGCATGATGAAAGATAACTCGGAGAAAGTTAACAGCGGCTCGCAAGAAATGGATCACAGCAGCTTGGTAATGCTGAAGGAAATAGACGCGTTAAAAACAAAAGCGGGAGAAATAATGTCTTGTATGGCGGAAATGTCCGACAGCATAAAAAACGTCAACAACGGAGCGCAGGGCGTCTCTGAACTGTCTGCTAACACAAGATCTTCCATTCAGAAGATTTCAGTTATCGCTGACGGGTTTCAGGTGTAACATCACCGTTTATCGGAGTTTTATCTTTATTGTCCATAAAAAACAGCCTTGATTAATTTGATTTATTAAGATAAGCTGAATGACATTTTGCCCCGATGGTGGAATTGGTAGACACGCTAGTTTCAGGTACTAGTGCTCGCAAGGGTATGGAAGTTCGAGTCTTCTTCGGGGCACAGAAAACAAGACAAGGTTACGCAGCAGGTAAATAAGCAGATTCTTCTTAAAAATACTCCCTTAATTTTTCTTTCCAGTTGCCGCCTTTTTGAATGGTCGCTTTAACGCCCATTGCCTCAAGATTCTGGATGCGGGCTTCGTTTATGCTGCTTGTTACCGCGATAATTGTCATTGAATGACCTGAGTATTGAAGCTGCCTGATTAGCTCCTCGCCGGTCATATCGGCCAGTTCAAGTCCGGTGATTACACAGGAAACTTTGCGGTTTCCAACTTCATTTAATACATCGTCTCCCTTATCGAAACCGTCGGAATCGACGCCGAGTTCCGCTAAAAAGACCTTTGTCACCTTTCTGAAAAAACCGCTATTATCGGCATGGATAACATACATGAAAACTCCTTTGCTATGCAATTGTACACCCAAAAATTACAATGTGCCATAATAATAAAATATAATAAAAACCATGAAAAACGGGCATATTTGCCGAATTTTACGTAAATTTAATGAAAATAATCCGGTATTCAAATGAAAAATAAACCGCTTTACAGCCTGATTCTGCGGATTGCGGTTTTAGAAAATGTTTAATTTGATGTTAATAAAATTAAGAAAATTCGGTTTTTTACTTGACTACAAAGCTAATAATTTATAGACTGTACTAAAACCTAAAATGGCTGGGTTTCCCTGTTATGGAGTAAATACCAGCTTATAAAAAATTTAGAGTTCATAGGAGGAATTATGAAGAAAGCTTTATTAGTGCTTGCCGGTATCTTAGTGGTATCTACAATGGCGTTTGCAAATGCGGCACAGGAGTCAGGTTCGAGTGGAACATTTAATATTTCCATTTTCCATGAAACTGGAAATCATCCGCAGCCTAATAGAAACAACCCTGTCTATGCGTACATTGAAAGAGAACTGGGTGTAACATTCACATGGGACATTCTGGTCGGTGACATCGGTCAAAGACGCGCTACAATGATCGCAGGCCGCCAATTTCCTGACGTTATCGAATTAAGAGGAAATGAATGGATCGACGCAGGCGCTTTAATACCTCTGGAAGGCCTTATTGAGCAGTACGGTCCCAATATTAAGAGGCATTATGCCGCTGTATGGGATCAGATGAAGTCAGCGGACGGCCATATTTACTACCTTATCAACTACGGTGTATTCCAGGGTGTAGACCATAACCCAACCTACGACCAGGCCGCTTTCTGGATTCAGAAAGAAATCTTAAAGCAGGCTGGTTATCCGAAAGTTTCAACACTTGATCAGTACTTTAACTTAATCAGGAATTATTACAGAGCAAACCCGACAATTAACGGCCAGCCGACCATTCCGTTTACAATTCTTATGCATGACTGGCGCGCGTTCGAGCTGTGGAATCCCCCGAATTTCCTCGCCGGTAATCCCAACGACGGAAACGGTATTGTTAATCCATCAACTTATGAGTACAAAACCTTCTTTACAATGGACATTTCCAAACGCTGGTTCCAGTATCTTAACGCTCTCAATCAGGAAGGCTTAATCGACAGAACGTTCGCTACAGATACATATGATCAGTACTCAGCGAAAATCTCATCAGGCCGTGTGCTTGGTCAGAGCGTACAGGGTTGGCAGTTCCAGTCAACAGACTACGCGAATCGTGACCGCGGCGAAAACAACCGCACAATGGCGCCTCTCCCGATCGTATTTGACGAAAGCGTCAGACCATGGTACCGCAACGTAACAATTCCTAACCTCCTTAGAGGAATGGGAATCAGCACAAGCGCAAGAGATCCTGCAAGGATAATCAGATTCATTAACCAGCTTCTTGAGCCGCAGCACCAGCGCGTTATTAACTGGGGTATTGAAGGATTACATTGGCAGTATGGTTCAAACGGCGTACCATACCGCACAGAAGATCAAAGAGCCAACTGGAACAATCAGAACTGGCAGGAATTGAACAGGGCGTTATTAATGGGAGATATCTTCCCGAAAGTCCAGGGTTCATTCCCCGACGGTTATCCCAGCGATTTAGGTCATATGTTGTCAGAAAGATCAGCGACAATGCGTCCTGAAGACCTTGAACTTTACAACGCTTACAATGTAAACGGTACAAACGCTTTAATGGATCCGAATCCAAGGCCGAATACTCCGTGGTTCCCGACATGGAACATGGAATTCGCGACTCCTCCGGCCGGATCAGCCGCGGATATCGCGATTAAACGCTGTGAAGAAACCATGAAGCAGCGTCTGCCCGCGATTATCCTCGCGGCTCCCGCGGACTTTGAAAGACTCTGGACAGCGTATGTCGCAGAAATGAACTCTAACGGTCTCGCTGTATATGAAGCTCATATGCAGACGGAACTTGACAAACGCCTCAGAGGCCTTGGCATCACACCACCCCGCAGATAACTAAATTTTCTTAGAAAACAGAGGCAGACAACTGCCTCTGTTTTCATTTTAAGGCAGGCAAATAATGAATTTATCAATAATAATACTGATTTTCCTGGCAATGACATTTGTAGTACTGGCTTTAACCTTTTTTTACTACAATAGAACAAAAAAGCTTGCTGTATTAATGAGCAGACAGAAACAGCTTCTTTTAATGAGCCTGCCGGTTATTCTTTATGTATTGCTCTTTACTTACGTTCCTCTTTGGGGCTGGACAATGGCGTTCCAGAATTACAAACCGCAAAGAACCTTCGGCGAACAGGAATGGGCTGGATTAAAATGGTTTAAATTTTTAATGGAAGATCGCGTATTCTTAAGAGCCATTAGGAATACAATAGTAATGAGCGTCATTAACACAAGCATGGGTTTTATTACAGCGATAGGGTTAGCGCTCCTTTTAAATGAAGTAAGAAAAGTCCTATTTAAGCGTTTTATCCAGACAATTTCGTATCTTCCTCACTTTCTTTCATGGGTTATAGTAACAGGACTTGTTTCCGCAATGCTTACAACAGACGGCGGATCCGTGAATAACTTATTTATGGCGCTTGGATTTATTAAAGAGCCTGTGTTATGGCTTGGCGAGCCGAATTATTTCTGGGGCATTATAGGCATAACTTATGTCTGGAAGGAAGTAGGCTGGAATACGATTATCTACCTTGCGGCTATGGCGGGAATTGATCCGAATCTGTATGAAGCCGCTGATATTGACGGCTGCAACAGGTATCAAAAAATGTGGCGCATCACGCTCCCCTGTATAAAGCCGACAATTATAATTTTGTTAATAATGAGTATAGGACGCATCCTGGACGCGGGTTTTGAAATGCAGTATTTACTGAGAAATCCCTACGTTATGGATGTTTCCGACACGATTGATGTATATGTGTTTATATTCGGTCTTGGCAGAAATAACAATTACTCCCTTGCGACTGCGGCCGGTATGTTTAAAAATGTAATAAATATCGCGCTGATATTTATAGCCAATGAGATTGCAAGGAGAGCGGGCGAGGAGCGTTTAATATGAGAAAGATAAGTAAACAATATGCCTTATCAAGAACAGAAAGCATTGTCTTTCATACAGTTAATACCGCGTTTTTGCTCCTCCTTTCCTTCATTACCCTGTATCCTTTCTGGAATACAATCATGGTTTCATTCAACGACGCTATGGACTCAATACGGGGCGGCATTAATTTCTGGCCCAGAAAATTCTCAATGTTTAATTACGAGGTAATATTCCAGACAGGAGCGATTCCCCGGGCGTTTTTTATCTCTGTAGCGAGAACAGTGATTAATATGGGGACAAGCATATTTTTTACCGCGATGCTGGCTTTCGCTCTTTCACGGCAGGAATTTGTTATGCGCAAACCTTTTACATTCATTATCATTCTTTCTATGTACGTAAACGCGGGATTAATTCCGTCATTTTTATTAAATATAAATCTTGGCATGTTTAATTCTTTCTGGGTTTATGTAATTCCGGGAATTATTAACGCGTTTAACTTTGTCGTAATGCGCACATATATGAAATCCATTCCGGAAAGCATCATAGAATCGGCGCGGATTGACGGCTACGGCGATTTTTATATATTCGCCAGAATTATACTGCCCTTATGCCTTCCTGTGCTTGCGACTGTCGGCCTTTTTGTCGCGGTAGGATCGTGGAACCAATGGTTTGACACTATGATCTATAACTCAGGAAATGTAAACCTGCATACGCTTCAATATAAACTGATGGAATACCTGCAATCAAGCCAGAATCAGGGGAGGGGCGCGGCGGACGCGGGAGCCATGGCAATCGCCGCCCAGGCAGGAGCATCGCAGAGTGTAACGCCAATGAGCATACGCGCAGCCATCACAGTTGTCGCGGCATTGCCGATCTTGCTTATATATCCTTTTATGCAGCGCTACTTTGTAGTCGGTCTTAATGTAGGCGGCGTAAAAGAATAGCGTATTGATGAGGTTGTTCCAAAAACACGAACCTTCGGTTCGAAAGCTTTGGAACAGCCTCAATTAATATTTATTTTTTTTCTAATTTTTCTGCATCACCTAAATCTGTTTGAATAAATAATGAACTATGTTCTGAATAACAACAAGTCAGTCAGCATTATTAAGAAAGCATTTCTGAAAGAGTCGAAATATACCGGTCCGCGCCGGGCAGGTTTTCTTTTTTTCCAACGGCGATTACAGCCATTTTTCCCGCTTTAGCCGCTTCTATTCCGGCAAGAGCGTCTTCGAAAACAACGCAGCGCTGCGGCGCGATACCTAAAGAAGCGGCTCCTGTTAAAAAAACTTCCGGGTCGGGTTTTGCTTTGGAGACTGAGTTGCCGTCTATCACCGCGTCAAAAAGATCGGCTATTTTAAGCCGCTGTAAAATAAGAGAAGCGTTTTTACTTGCCGAACCTAGAGCGGCGCGTATGCCGTTCTCCCGAAGGAGAAGAAGGAACTCTTTCGCGCCTGATAGCAGCGCGCTTTCGTCCAGGGTATAAAGATATTCCACATACCATGCGTTTTTTCTCGCCGCGGCTTCTTCTTTTTTATCAGGCGGCATTATAACGCCGCCTGTTTCAAGGAGAATATCGAGAGATCTCATGCGGCTGACTCCTTTAAGCCGCTCGTTGTGATCCTCAGAAAAATAGAAACCCAGTTCGGCGGCAAGCCGTTTCCACGCAAGGTAGTGATATTTCGCCGTATCGACAAGCACTCCGTCAAGATCAAATATCGCGCCGTCTATTCTGATGCCACCAAGACCGAAAATGTCCTGCGCGTTTTCATTTACTGCTTTTTGCATATCGAATAATTATCCTTGGTTACGGTGATTTCAAATTCTTCGCCGCGCATAAGACAGGTGAACTTTACTTTATTCCATAATGACGGCAGGCGCGGTTTAATTTTTATCTCTCCGTTACTGACTGAAAAACCGCAGAAACCGTTTATCGCGGTAAGCCACGCGCCGCCGTTAGCCGCCGGATGAGTGCCGCCAATATAAACAAGTCCCGCGAAATGTTTTGATTTCCCTGTAATATCGATTTCGGCGCTTTTAATAAAAAACGGATATGCCTTATCGCTTGCGCCTGTCTCACAGTAAAGAAGCGCGTACATACAGGCGGAAAGACTCGATCCGTGTTCTGTGCGCTTTTCATAGTAATCAAGATTCGCTTTTTTTATTTCCGCAGGATAATCACCGCCGAAAAGCGCAAGCATGGTCACAACATCGGCCTGTTTAATAATCTGCGTAGGAGTAGCAACGCCTGTGCTGCATCCCCAATACTCCTTCGGGTCTTTAAGACGCGATCTGACCGTTTTAATAGAGCAGTCTTCGTGGCGGAAATATCCGTCAAACTGTTCGATTACTCCCCGCGCGTCAGGCTTTGGCACGTAAAACCGCCCGATTACGGTTTTCATAAACTCAAAATCCTCGTTAAACGAAATTCTTTTAATCAGTTCATTTATAAATGAGGGATTTTCCTTTTGAAACATTTCGACGCAGTCCAGCGCGATTTCAAAAACAGCAAGCACTATCCTGTTTGTAAACGCATTATTGTTAACCCGCTCGTGATATTCATCGGGCCCTATTACATCCAGAACTTCATAACGTTTACGTTCAGGAGAATAATAAAGGTATGACAGAAAAAAACGCGCCGATTCAAGAATCAGTTCCATTCCGCCTTCCAAAAGAACGGAATTATCCCCTGTATGATCAACATATTTTTGTATAGAATAGACAATATCCGCGCTTATATGAATCTGCTTATCGCGGAAATATGTGCGGACAGGACGCCCTGTAAAAACATCGGTAACATTAAAATCGGAACAGGCGTCATCGCCGTCCTCCTGGCTTTCCCACGCGAAGAACGCTCCGCGAAAACCGTATTCAGCGGCTTTCCTTTTTGCGCCTGCAAGAGTTTGTATTCTGTAACGGATAAACTGAGACGCCATCTGCGGTCTTACAGAGCGGAAATAAGGAGCGATAAACATTTCCGTATCCCAGAAAATCGCGCCTTTGTAAGTCTGCCCCGAAAGCCCGCGCGCCGGTATCGAAAGCGCTCTGCCCGCGTCATTTTCCGTATGGCGGGGCGTAATTATCCAAAGATGATAAAGGCTGTAGCGGATGCAGCGCTGAGCGTACTCATCGCCTTCGATAACAACATCGCCTGTCTTCCATATATTATCCCAGCGCGCTTTATGCCGCTTTAGTAAATTTTCCCATCCTTCGTTAAGCGCTTTTTTTATTTGTTCTTCCGCGGCTTTAACACATTCTTTCTCAGTATTGATGGCCCCGTAAATAATTAATTCTATTTCAGTATCATTAATAATATCAAATGTTAAACAAGAAAAAATACCGTCATCTGAATTACTAATTTTTTCTTCTTTGATATATTGCATCTTATCATTAACAAACGCGGAAAAAACAGATAACGGTATTTTTTTTTCAAGCGTTTCGCAGGAAAGCCCCTTTATCCGCTGCGGTTTTTCAAGAAAAACGAAATCCCCAAGGTGCGGGCCGTTAAGATCTCTTACAGCGCAGTTAATCCCCTGCTTTACGCTGATTTTACAGGCACTGCCCGCGCTTATCACATAACGCATGCACAGAAGATGAACGTCCTCCATGTGCGCATAACGCTGCGCCTTTACTGTCACATTATTTCCGTCTGCATTCCAGCTGGTGCTCCGCGAATATATTCCGCAGCGGAAATCAAGCGCCTGCTCGTGTGAAACGGTGCGCTCATCTCCGGCTGTTAAAGGTTTCCCGTCAACGCAGACCAAAGTATAAAGCGGATCGGGAGAATTAACGGGCTCTCTCCATAAATCGCCGCGCTTGTCATAAATGCCGGAAAGAATGACAGCCGGCATATCAGAGGGCGGAGCTTCATCAACTACTCCCCTCCTGCCAAGGTAACCGTTTCCTGTTAAAAGCCTGTTGCCGTTCTGCAGAACATCATCTTCGCTTAAACCGTCATCGCTTATATGCCAATCGTTTAACTTGTACATAGAATAATTATTATTCCCGTTTCGATGTCAATAAAACCGTTAAACCCGTTGAATTAAAATTATGCAATTCTCCGAAAATTTTAAGCGGTATAGGTTCATTTACTGTATCGTTAGTTGACAATACCAGCTCTTTCGCGGTTACTTTGACGCGGATGTGCACATCACGGTATAGGATGCCGAACTCGTACTCTGTCCACTGTTCGGGGAGTACCGGGTTGAGGGCGAGATGATCGCCGTCGCTGCGAAGCCCGGCGAAACCGTAAACAATGTTCATCCACGCGGCGGCTATGCTTGTCGTGTGAAGCCCTTCTGCGGTATTGCGATTGTAGTTATCAAGATCCATCCGCGTCGCGAAGCCGAAAAAACGGAACGCTTCTTCTTTTTTACCCAGTTCAGCCGCGAATATTGAATGTATCGAAGGCGAAAGAGATGATTCATGAATTGTATTAGGCTCATAATAATCATAGTTTGCTTTTTTAATGTCGCGCGAAAATTCCTGATTGAATAAAAACAGGAACATAAGAACATCGGGCTGTTTAATCATGCTTGTGCGGTAAATGCGGTCGTATGACCAGTTATGATACAGCGGAAAATCGGTAACGGGAATTTTTGAAATTTCAATGCGGGGAAGAGTGTAATAGCCTTCGTGCTGTTCAAAAAGTTTTGTTTTTTCATCATATAAGATGATCATCTTGTCCGCGCAAAGAACAAAGTTCATTCTCTCATTCTGCGAAAGTTTGAGTTTTTTACAAAACGCTGTATATATTTTAGGCTGCTCTTTTTCCATTACCTGTAATACCTGTTCGGTATATTCAAATGTTTTCTTCGCCATATAATTTGTATAGCTGTTGTGATTCACCATCATGTGAAACTCATCGGGGCCCATTACAGCGTAAAAACCAAAACCTGTTCCGTCATTGTTCCAGCTGCCGCGGGACGCGAGAAAGCGGCTGATTTCTACGAGCATTTCAATGCCCTGTTCGTAAAGGAATTCATTATCCCGCGACAGTCTGACATAGTGCCTTATGCCGTAAGCAACCGCGGTGCTTGGATGAAACTGAAGACTTGCGTGCTGCCAAAGGCTGCAAGCTTCCTCTCCGTTCAATGTAGCTATCGGGTAACACGCGCCAGCGCAGTCCAGCTGACGCGCCCTGTCCCTTGCCGCGTCCAGTGTCGCATAACGGAACGAAAGAAGATTCCGCGCCGCCCTGATATTGGAAAAAAGATAAAAAGGAAGACAGTATGTTTCAGTATCCCAAAAGGCATGGCCGTTATACGCCTCGCCTGTCAGTCCTTTCGCTCCTATATTGTTGGCAGGATCATAGCCGTTATATGTCTGCTGCATCTGAAAAATACAGAATCTTATTCCCTGCTGATTTAAAGGATCGCCTTCAATTCTGATATCCGCGTTTTTCCAGAACGCATCCCAATATTTTTTCTGACATACAAGCGCAGAGTCAAAATCAGCCATATCGCCTTTAATTGTTTCCCAGCTTTTTTGCCAGACAGGATCGCCTGAGTTTGGCGCGCGGTTTCTATCTTTTGATATATAGTTGTATATACATTTTTCGATCCACGCGTTCTCGCCGTTTTTAAGCGTTAGGATGATTTCAAAACCCGCGAATTTATCCGCTACTTTTTTACCGCATTGAACACTGATATTTGTCTTAAATTTAAAACCGGAAAACACCTGCTGTCCTGTGCGTATTGTTTCTCCCTGTATAGCCGCCCCGTCCGAAAGCCATTCCCGGTGAGTCATGTTCCAATAATTTTTTTTATTCCATCCGTGGCTGGTATTAAAATTATTAGCTGTTACAACAGTCAGGCTTACGTCTCCTCCTGTAACGGAAAAAAAGATTTTCTGATACGCTGTATCAGGCGAATCCATGCACAGGAATCTGACAAAATCAAGATGAACTACAGGGCCGCCTGCGGTATGCCAGTTAAAACTTCTTTTTAATGTTCCGTCCCGCATATCCAATACGCGCCTGAAATTTTCAATTTTGCTGGAAGCAATATCAAGGAGTTCATCGTCTGCTCTAATCTCCGTGTACAGCCAGTCCACGGAATTAATCATAAAGTGGGTTTTTGTAATAATGCCTTTATAACTTTTATTTAAATCCTCTTCTTCGTAAATGCCGTTAAAGTAACTTCCCTGCAAAGTCTGCGCGCTTATACCCTCTTCGGCGTAACCGCGCACTCCCATATGCTCATTGCCGAGAGAAAAGACCGATTCTGAAACAAGGTTTCGTTCGCGGTTCCAGCCCTCCTCTATAATTTGCCAGGGGTCGCAAACGAGATATGTATCCGCGCTTTTTGTCATTTTTAGAAATTATCCCTTTATACCTGAATGTAACGCCATACCCGCAATTTGCTTCTGGAAAATTAAAAACAGAATTATGGGAGGTATAATCGAAAACACAAGAGCCCGGATAATAGCGACTTCATTAGACCTGCTCATGCGGAACGAAAATAATCTGACCATTACTGTTTCAAATTCCGAGCCTCCAAGCACTAAATACGGCAGAAGGAAGTCCGACCACGCCGCGTTTATAGCGTATATTATAATAACAACAATTATCGGTTTACTCAAGGGAACGGCAATCCTCATAAAGATGGTAAAGTTTTTTGCGCCGTCAATCTGAGCGGCTTCTATAAGAGACTGCGGCAAATCGTCAAAAAAGTTTTTAAATAAAACCACGAAAAAAGCGTTCGCTCCGATTGAAAGCCAAAGAGGGATAAAAGTGCCGACAAGCTTTAATCTTACAATATTGATAAAAAGCGGAACAAGGCTTGTGGTAGCAGGTATCAGAAGACTCCATAAAATAAGTCCGTATACTATCTTTGATCCCGCAGGCTTTACTTTTGAAAGCACATAACCTAAAAGGCCGTTGAAAAACACGGCGCATACAACGCTTCCTGATACAGATAAAAATGAATTGAAATAATAATGCAAAAATCCAAGCTGATTCCATGTCGCTATATAGGACGCGAAATCCCATGATTCGGGAAGTATTTTAACACCGGCCATAAATTCGCGGATATTTTTAAAGCCGGAGAGGATCATCCAAATTAACGGAGCAATTCCAAGGAAAGAAACTAAAAGACCGAAAATGAAAATCAGTATGTATCCGATTTTAACGGAAGGCGATTTAAAATCAAAATCACGGATTAAACCGTTATATTGTATTTTTTCTGCCATATTACATTTCCTTCGGTTTACTGATCTTAAAATACGCAAGGGTAAGGATTACTAAAATAACGCTGATAATAACCGAAACAGCCGATGCCTTCGCGTAATCGAATCTTTCGAATGCGAATCTGAAAACCAGCTGCATGATCGATATTGAAGCGTTATTAGGACCGCCGTTAGTCATAACTAAAGGCTCGTAAAGAATCTGGAATACGGCTATTATCTGCAAAATTAAAAGAGTGCGCGCAAGGTTAAAAATACATGGAATGGTGATAAAACGAAGCCGTTTAAAAATATTCGCGCCGTCAATAATCGCGGCTTCATAAAGTTCGGAATCTATCCCCTGAAGACCCGCAATATACAGTAAAGTTGTCGCTCCGGCCGCTTTCCATGTAAGAACCATGATAATTAAAGGAATTGTCCACTGCGGATTTGACAGCCATTGCTGAGAGCCAATCCCAACTTTGCTTAATAAAATATTCAGGATTCCGGTTTCTCCGGGCTTAAAAATAAAACCCCACAGAAATACCATCGCTAAACCCGGCAGAATATTCGGAAGATATACTGCCATTTTTATAAAAGATCTGCCGCGTCTTACTTCGTTAATAATAATCGCAAGAATAATGGGAACTAAAAAACCAATAACTAAAGACCATATAGTATATGTAAATGTATTTTTTAAAGCGGGCAGAAAATCGGGATGCCTGAATACTTCAGAATAATTTTGAAATCCGACAAACTCTATCAGAATCACTCCGTTAGTACGGTATAGTGACAATGATATAGCTTGTATCAAAGGAGCCCAGATAAAGAAAACGAAAAGGATCAACGGCGGCAGCATTAAAAGCCAACCGGAAATATTTTTATTAAAACCAGTTTTAATGCGCTGTAATGAACCGCCGTTAACCATAATGATTATCTTTTACTTGCCTTTATTAACACCCTGATCAAGCAATGCCTGATAATTACGGTTGGCAGTTTCAAGAAGAGCCCTTGGGTCTGCGTTTCTGTCGGTAATTACAGCCTGAAGGCATTTTGCTAATTCCCCATATAAATCCTGCGCCTGAACTTCTTCCGGTCTGACATTTCCGCTTTTCGCGATTGTAGTGTAATAATCAGCAAACATTCTCTGATCGACATTCGCAAAGCTGTCAATCGCTTCCTGTTTTGCGTCAAGATATGGCTGATATGTCCATGCCGGGAAATCGGGAATTACGGGGATTCCGGCTTCTTTTCTGCGTCTTGCGTCTCTCATAAGACCTACAAGAGTATCACTGTTTACTTCAGGAACCCTGCCCATTATTGAAAGATAGTTAAGAGCCGCGGTAACTTCAGCGGATGTAGCTGTTGATCCGAACGCGAAAAAAGTTCCGCCAAGAAGCGAGAACTGCTGACCTCTCGGGCCTGCGGGCATCGGAGCTATCATATAATCACTGACCGGCATGCCGTAAACTTCTGTCGGCTGATTAACGCCGTCAGCCGCGCCGATTAACATAGCCGCCATTCCCGTACCAATTTGCGCCCATCCGGTTCCCCAGTCTTCGTTTGTCGGATCAGCTGTAAGTACATCATGCACCCATTTAAGGTCTTTTATATACTGGAGAGCTTCGATTACTTCGGTTGAATTAAGGTTCGCTACATATTTACCGCCCTGAAGCCTTGAAAAAGTCGCGCCGAAATTCCACGCGATATTTGAGAAATGCCAGCCGCCGGCGTTATCTTTTGCAAGGATACAGATACCGGCTTGGCCTGTTCTTTGTTTAATCTGGACTGCGACCTGCGCAAGCTCGGCCCATGTTTTTGGATATTGCGGGATGCCTCTGGAGTCAACAAGTCCTGCCTGGCGGAAAAGAGCCGCGTTAACATGAAGACCTAAAACATATCCATCACGGGGAAGACCGTAAATTTTACCGTTTCTGGTTAAAAGATCGCGAATTCCCGTGTTCATCTTTGTATCCCAACCCATAGCTTTTAATTCTGCGGTAATGTCCCTTACATACGGACCGCTGAGCAAGCTGTCTATTTCTGTGAACCATGTTTCAAATATGGTGGGAACTCTACCTGATTGCGCTAAAGGCATAAATGTATCCAGCTGATAACGGAAATGCGCCGGCTGGACTGTTACATTCGGCCATTTTTCATTGAATTTCTGGAGAAATTCCCTGTGCATCGTAATTTCACTGCCTTGATCGGCTTCCGGGTAAATACCAAGCCTCAACGTAGCTCCGCTATCGGAACTCTGATTTCTGTTGCCGCCTGCGAAGACCATCGAAGCGACGCAAAGCATTACTAATAAACTTAATCCTACTTTGAGAAACTTATTCATTAGTTCCTCCTCCTCTTTAAATAGATTTTTGGTTTAACGTTAAACCACAGAAATAGTTTACACCATGTTTTCCTAATTGTCAATTAAATAAATATGGGTATTTACATGACGGAACTATAATCTGTAATGTATTACCCCATAGATTAATAACGAAAACGTGAGCGGAAAACCTCACCGGCTCCGGGCGGCTGTGGCCTTTGTTAACGCATGACCAATGAAATTTTCAATTTTTAATATAATTGTCTTTCTATTTTATCCTAGAGCATTAATTGTCTATTCATTGGTCATGGCTTGGCAGGCGATCCACACCGAGGTCGCCGGTGAGGCTTTGCGCTCACATCTTCGTAATTAGT
>Ga0209755_10001764_pt1 | contig 32225 bp, 26 predicted proteins | sample TergutCo191P1_FD_187301 | JGI IMG/M metagenome (GOLD analysis project Ga0209755, IMG submission 187301) | Cornitermes sp. P1 segment gut microbial communities from Petit-Saut dam, French Guiana - Co191P1 (SPAdes) (version 2) | ecosystem: Host-associated > Arthropoda: Insects > Digestive system... | reverse complement strand
GGGGGGGGGGGGGAGGAGGGCTGATGGCCGCTGTTTTGGTTATCGACGACGAGCGCGGGATCAGGCAGGCGCTTGCCTCGATTCTGGAGGACGAGGGCTACGCGGCCCTTTGCGCCGAGGACGCCGTCGCCGGCATGGCGATGCTGGAGGACGGCGACCGCCGGCGCGGGCCGAAGCCGGATCTGGTCTTTCTCGACGTGCTTCTGCCCAGGCTCGGCGGGCTTGAGGCGCTGGAGCAGATCCGCGGGCGCTGGCCGGCGCTGGAAGTGGTGATGATTTCCGGGCACGGCAGCATCGACATGGCGGTGCGCGCAGTCAAGGCCGGCGCCTTCGATTTTTTGGAAAAGCCCCTTTCGCTGGAAAAAACCCTCACCGCGTGCCGCAACGCGCTGGCGCTGGGCAGGCTGCGCTCGGAAAACAGCAGCCTGAAAAAGGCCATCAGGGCCCGCGGCGAAGTCGTCGGCGCAAGCGGGGCCATGGACGCCGCGCGCGCGGCGATTCGGCAGGCGGCGGCCAGCGACGCGCGCATTCTCATTACCGGGGAAAACGGCTCCGGCAAGGAGGTCGTCGCCAGGGCGATTCACGGCGCCTCGCCCCGCAGCGGCGGCCCCTTCGTCGAGCTTAACTGCGCCGCGATCCCCGAGTCGCTCATCGAGAGCGAGCTTTTCGGCCACGAGAAGGGCGCCTTCACAGACGCGGTTTCCAGCCGCAGGGGGCGCTTCGAGGCCGCGGACGGCGGCACGCTTTTTCTCGACGAGATCGGCGACATGTCGCTTTCGGCGCAGGCGAAGGTTCTGCGCGCGATTCAGGAGCAGAAGGTGGAGCGCCTGGGCGGCGAGAGGCCCATCGAGACCGACGCGCGCATTATCGCGGCGACCAACATGGATCTGGAAAAGGCCTGCGAGCAGGGGCGCTTCCGCCGGGATCTTTTTTTCCGCCTGAACGTGATTCCCATCCGCGTCCCGCCCCTGCGCGAGCGCCCCGAGGACATTCCGCTTTTGCTCCATCATTTCCTGAGGGAGCAGGGGATCGAGGGCTTCGCGCTTGAGCAGGGGGCGCTGGATCTGCTGCTTTCCCATCCCTGGCCCGGAAACGTGCGCGAGCTTAAAAACCTCGCCGAGCGCATAGCCGTCATGCACTCAGGCGACGGCATCGGCGCCGAGGCGCTGGCCTCCCTCATGGGCGCGGGCTGCGGCGGCGTGGCGGCGCCTGCGGCTGCGCAGCCCGGCGATGCGGCTGATGCGGCGCTGCCCGGCGGGGAGGCGCCCATGGCGGCGGGGCTTCCGGCCGATATTTTGGGGCAGGGCTACGCCGAGGCGAAAAAACTGTTCGAAAAGCGCTATCTGGAGTTCCATCTTTCCCGGAATTGCGGTATCATGGCAAGGGCGGCCGAGGCCGTCGGGATATACCCGAGCAACCTGCACATAAAGCTCAAAAGGCTCGGCATCTCGGCGGCGGCTCAGGCGGGGAAAGAGGGGCAATGAGGAAACTTACCGACCGGCAGAAGGAAGTGCTTTCGTTCGTCGCCGGCCACATCGAAAGAAACTCCTACCCTCCCAGCATGCGGGAGATTGCGGGGCATTTCGGCATTTCGATGAAGGGCGCCCACGACCACGTCGCGGCGCTGCGCCGCAAGGGCTGCCTCGAGCAGGACGGCCGGCGCCCGCGCACGCTCAGGCTCACCTCTTCCGCCGACGGCGCGGAGCCGGCGCCGCCGCCCGCAGGCTCCGGCTCGCAGGTTAAAATCCCCATCGTCGGAACTGTCGCCGCGGGGGAGCCCATTCTCTCCGAGGAAAACTGGGAGGGGACGCTGAGCCTCGACCGATCCATGCTGGGCAGGGCGAAAACGTACTTCGCCGTGAGGGTGCGCGGCGACTCAATGTCCGGCGCCGGGATCATGGACGGCGACATGGCGGTGATCGAGAAGCGCTGCGTCGTCGCGAACGGCGAGATTGCCGTGGCGGTGGTGGACGACGCCGTCACGCTGAAGCGCTTTTACAGGGAAAACTCGAGGATCAGGCTGCAGGCGGAAAACCCGGCCTACAAGCCCATTTTCTGCCGGGAAGCGCGGATTCTTGGAAGGCTTTCCAGGATAATCCGGGAATACTGAAATGCCGGCAGCCGGAGCCCACGTCTTCCTTGGCCCCGAAATCGGGAAAAAGCGGGAGGCAATCGACGAGATCAGAAAAAAGCTCGCCGCCGCTTCCGGCGCCCCCCCCGAGGAGTTTTCCTTTTACGCCGGGGAAACGCCGGCGCTGAAAATCGCCGAGGCCGTTCAGAACCACAGCCTTTTCTCGCAGTCGCGCCTGTTCGTCGTGAAGAGCGCCGAGCAGATCAAGAAAAAGGACGAGATCGCGCTGATCGCCGCCTGCATGGGGGAGCTGGAGGACGGCTCGGCGCTGGTTCTGGTTTCCGACGAGTTCAAGCTGGCCGCCGGCATTGACAATTCCTGCCCAAGCGCAAACCGCAAGGTCTTCTACGAAATGTTCGAAAGCCAGAAGCCCGACTGGGTGCGCTCTTTTTTCAGGCAGCAGGGGCGCGGCATAACCGCCGCGGGCATCGACGCGATTCTTGAGATGGTGGAAAACAACACCGAGGCGCTCAGGCGCGAGTGCTCGCGGCTTCTGCTTTTTCTGCCCAAGGGCCGCGACGTCGAGGCGGAGGACGTTGAGAAGTGGCTTTCCCACAGCCGCGAGGAATCGGCCTTCACGCTTTTTTCGCGGATTGCAGCCGGCGACGCGCCCAAGGCCATCGAGTCGCTGCACTCCCTGCTGGCGGCAAAGGAAAGCCCGCAGGGAATTCTCGCCGGGCTGGCCTGGTGCTTCAGAAAGCTGCGCGGCTACATTGCGCTTTTGAGGGAGGGCAAGGCGGACAGCAGCTTCGAGCTTAAAAAAATCGGCCTTTCCTCGCCAAAGGCAAAGAGCGACCACGCCGCCGCCGCCAGCCGCTACAGCGCCGCCGCGGTAGACGCCTGCCTGGCGCTGACCGCCGAGTTCGACGCTCTGACCCGCGCGTCCGGCGCAGCGCTTGAGCCCGTGCTGATGGACGCGTACGTGCTGAAAGTGCTGGGCCGCGCGAGTAATCTGCGCGGCGGCGGCGCCGGCTATTAGGAAGCGCCTGGCAGCTTCGCGCGCGCCTGGCAAGGCAGAGCCGCGCGGCAGTCCTGGGCGCTGTTTGGAGATCGGCCGAAATGCCCTGCCCCTCGCGCGAAATGCGCCGCTATTTTTTCAGCATCTCCCAAATCTTCCCTGACACGGCAAACTGGCTGTCCCTCGTTCGCAGAACGGCGATGCCCTCGCCCTTTGCGGCCTCCAGCATGTCGGCGGGCAGGGGGCGCGAGTTGCAGATGACTATGGCGGAAATGCCTGCCAGCGTGGCCACCGCGACGGTGTTCCTGTGCGCCTGAATCGTGACAAGCGCCCCGCCGTCCCGCGCGTTCGCCATCACGTCGGAAAGCAGGTCGGACGTGTAGGCGCCGGAAAGCGTGGCGTCCTCGAACTCGGCCTGGCAGATTTCGGCGCCCAGGGCGGCGGCGAGCTCCGTTATTGTCATGCGGGTTCCTCCTTGCCGGCAAGCCGGCGCTGCCCGCGGGCTTTCAGCCCGAAGCGCTGCCCCCGGGCAAACGCCGGCGGCGCCTGCTCACGCGGGCCAAGTCCCGGGCGCTGCTCAGGCGCGGCCAAGCGGCGCCGGATTTTCCCGGCGCTGCCCGCGGGCCGGGACCCGGCGCTAGTCGCCCTTTGACGAGTTTAGGTATACCACGGAGCGCACCGTTGTGCCGGACCCCATGACGGACTGTATCGAAAACTCGTCCGAGACGCGCTTGGTGTTTGCAAGGCCCATGCCGGCGCCGAAGCCCAGCGAGCGCACGTACTCGCTGGCGGTGGACCAGCCTTCCTGCAATGCCTGGTTCACGTCGGCAATGCCGGGGCCCGCGTCGGTGGCCACGATGCTGACCTTGTCCGGCAGGATGCTGCAGCGGATGGCGCCGCCGCTTGAGTGGGCGACGATGTTTATTTCCAGCTCGTAGCTGGCAATGGCGACGCGCCGGATGATTTTGGGGTCGATGCCGCGCTGCTTGAGGGACTTTTTGATTTCCGTGGATGCCCGGCCCGCCATCTCAAAGTCGTAGCGCGCCACGTTGAATTCCATTTCCGTAAAGGCCGACGAGATGCCGCCCCCTTCCTTTGCCTGCATTTTTTCCAGCCTCATTATTTCGCGGTTCATTTCCACCAGCAGGGAGCGCACCACGTCCACCGAGCTTATTATCCCCACTAGCTCGCGGTTTTTGCTCAGCACGGGGTAGCGGCCGAAGTGGTACTTGTTCAGGTACGAGATCGCAAAGGACAGCGGCATGTCGTCCTGCAGCGCCACGACGTCGCGGGTCATGCGCTCCCCGGCCGGGCGGTCGATTAGCCCCTTGTCCAGCGCTTCGATTATGTCGTGGATGGAAACCATGCCGGCAAGCCTGCTGCCCTCCACGATGGGAACGCCGGTTATGCGGTTTTCCCTCATGATGTTCTGCAGGTGCCGCAGCGTCTGGCCCGGGCTGCCGGTGATGACCGCCCTTGTCATGACGTCCTTGATTTTGAGCTGGTAGATAAGCTCCAAAACCACGGAGGGGGAGTCGTCGGCGCTGATGGGAATGCCCTGCTTTTGGCCCGCCTCGCCGTCGGCCTCGGGGATTGGGCCTGCGCCTGCGCCTGCGCCGGGGGCTTCCGCGCCGCCCGCGCCGCTCATTTCCTGCCTCCCGCGTTTGGCAGCGCGTATTTCTCGATGGCCTCGGCTATGCCGTCGTCGTCGTTGGTTCTTTCGGTGACGAAGTCGGCAATGGCCTTTATCCGCTCGTCGGCGTTCGCCATGGCCACGCTGGCGCCGGCCCACCGAAGCATCGCCTCGTCGTTCATCGAGTCCCCCACGGCGAGAACCTCCTCCCGCCTGATTCCCAGCATGCCGGCGACTTTTGCCAGCGCCGTTCCCTTGTCGGTGCGCGCCGGCAGCACTTCCAGAAAGTAGGGCTTGCTGGTGAACAGGGTGACGTCGTCGTCGAGGTAGGAGCGGAACAGGTTCTGCAGCGGGCCCAGCAGCACGGGGTCGCCGGGGATGAGCAGCTTGTGGCAGCCCCCGCCGACCATGGCCCTGAAATTCCCGACCACCACCTGGCGCAGGCCGGTGAGCTTCTGGTCGCACTCGGTGTACTCGTTGCGCCGGGACACGTACATGACGTCGCCCTCGTAGATTTGCACGGGGAAATCCTCGGCGTCGGCAAGGTCAAAGGCCGCAAGCGCCGACTTGGCGGCGATCCTGACCTCGAAGGCTATGTTGCCGGCCAGCGTTTCCTGGATGATCGTCCCGTTGCCGCAAATGAGGTATCCGAACCTGCGGCGCAGGCCCAGCGCCCTTGCGAAAGACTCCATCGCCGCGGGCACCCTGCCGGAGGCCAGCACCACTTTTATCCCGGCGTCCTCCGCCTTTTTGACGGCGCTCCTCGCGCGGTGCGACATGGTCAAATCCGACCGAAGCAGCGTGTCGTCCAGATCTATGGCCAAAAGCCTGACGGCGCTCATGGCTAGATAATAGCCTCAAAGCGCCGGCATTTCAAGGGCGCCGCCTGAAAAGGCGCCGCCTGCAAGGGCCGCCTGCCTAGAGGCCTGCGGCGGCCTGCGCGTAGACATTGCGTATCCGCTCCTTGCCGGGGAGCCTGTAGACGTCGAAGTCCCTGTCCAGGCTGATTATTTCCCGAATGCCCGTTTTCTCCGAGGTGATGACCAGGGTGGCGTCGGCAAAGTCCATGGGGAGATCGGCGTATTTGTCTGTCAGCTCGATGACCCGGTGCATGTCGTTCTGGTTGATGTCGCTGGCGATGACGCCCTTGTGCATCACCCACTCGTAAAAGTCCCGCTGAGCCCTGCGCGAGAAGTCCAGCATGTGGGAGACCTCGGCGAAAACCGCCAGCGTGCTTATGAACCTGTAGCGCCGCTCGCGCAGAAAGGCCTTGACCGGCTCGTGGCGCTTCTCGCTCGCGTCGAAAAGGGCGATGATGGGGCCCGCGTCAATGAGGATCTGGCTTAGCACCTGCGGGCCCCTGCGGCGGCCCCGCCCGAGGCGCCGCCCGCTGCTCCGCCAATGGCGCCGCCAAGGGCGCCGCTTTCCGTAGGCATCCGGCTCCGGAGCTTTTCCCGCATGCGCTCCTTGTAGGAGACGGCGCGGTCGGGCTCGCCGGAGCCGTAGCTGCCGAAAAACCGCTCGCCCAGGAAAAAGGAGTCCATCTCGCGCTCCTCGCGCTCGTAGTACATTTCCAGCGATTCCTTGATGATGTCCGACTTTGTCTTGCCCTTGCTTCTCGCGAGGGCCAGGAGCTTGTTCCGGGTCTCCAGTGGGAGCCTGGCAGTGGTTATTTGGCCGTTCATGTCGAGCCTCCGCGCCGCGTTCATATTACCGACTGTAATATGCCGCGGCGGAAAAGTCAAGCGCGTCAGGGCGCTTTCCTTGCCTCGACGGAGCCGTCGGCGCGGCCGATGTAGACCAGCGGCGGCTTGCGCGAGAAAAAGCCGTTTGCGACGGCGCCGGGGATCTGGCTCAGCTCGCGCTCCATGGCGGCGGGATCGACCGGCGCCGCGAAGCGGACGTCCAGTATGAGGTTGCCGTGCTCGGTGATTACGGGGCCGGCCTTTCGCAGCGCCTCGCGCAGCTCGGCCATTCCGCCCAGCGCCTCGATTGCCCTTGCCGCGGCGAGCCTGGCGCAGGGGATCACCTCGACGGGGACGGGGAAGCCGGCGCCGAGGCTGCCGACGATTTTTGACTCGTCCACGGCCACGGCAAACTCGGCGGAGGCGTAGGCGGCGAGCTTTTCGACGAGCATTGCGCCGCCGCCGCCTTTGACGAGGCGCCCCAAGGGATCGACCTCGTCGGCGCCGTCGATTGTCAGGTCAAGGCTGCCGGAAAGCTCGCGCGAGTTTAGCGGGTAAAACGGTATGCCCAGCCTTTCGCATTCAATCTCGGTCTGGAAGCTGGTGGCAAAGGCGCTTATGCCCAGCAGGGAGCCGCTCGCCATGAGCTCGCCAACCCTGCGCACCGCGTGTATCGCCGTGGAGCCCGTGCCGAGCCCCAGCTTCATGCCGCTTTTCGCCAGCGCGTCGACCGCCGCCCTGCCCGCCGCCTCTTTCATCTGCGCCTGAGTCGCCCCGGGCGCGCCTTCCCGCTCCATGATTCCCCCCTGCAAAAATCCCGCCGCCTTCAGGCGGCGCCCGCTGCTTGCCTGCGCCCGCTGCTTGCCTGCGCCGCCGCCCGGAGGCGCTAAAGGCCTTGGGCGCTAAAGGCCTTGGGCCTCGGCGGACTGCAGCCTCGGCAGCAGGTGCTCCGGAAAGTCCCTGCCGACAAACTGCGCGTACTGATGCTTTGCCTCGCGCACGAACATGTCGCGCCCGTTTTGTATGTTGCAGCCGGCGTCCGCGGCGCGCCTGAGAAAGGGCGTCATTTCCGGCCTGTAAACCAGGTCCATGACGTTTTCCCTTCCCGTGAACGCGTAGCGCTCCGCCGGGTCGCCGGGCTCGCCCCCCTCCATTCCAACCGGCGTTGTCTGGACTATGACGTCGCTGTAGCGGCTCATCTTTTCGACGTCCTGGCTGTCCAGGCTGCCCCACTCGAACTTGTAGGGGAGCGCCAGGCTGCGGGCCTTGTTGACGTTGCGGTTGAGGATCAGCGCCTTTGCGCCCAGCCTGTGCAGCTCGAACGCGACGGCCTTTCCTGAGCCGCCAGCCCCTATGACGGTGGCGCGGACGCGCTTGAGGCTTTGCCTGCCAATGAAATTTGCAAGCGAGTCGGAGAAGGCCCGGCTGTCGGTGTTCGTCCCAATCCAGCCTTTCTCGCAGCGGCTCACGGCGCTGCACGCGCCGATTTTTTCGACCTCGCGGGACTGCTCGTCCAGAAACGGGATGATCGACTCGGTGTAGGGAACCGTCACGGCAAGCCCCTGAATGCCCAGCTCCTTCGCCAGCTCTATGCAGGCCGTGATGGAGTCGGCGGGGAACGGCACGTAGACCGCGTCGATGTTCTCCATCTTGAAGACCGAGTTGAAAAACCTGGCGTTGTCCTTGAACACGAGCGGGTAGCCGGTCTCGCCGTAGATTTTCGTGTTCGCGGTGATGCTGCGAAAGCGGTAAAGCCGCGCCAGGGTCTCGGCGTCGAACTGGCCCGGCGCCGCGTAGACGGCGTCTTTTTCCATGGGCGAGGAGGTGTAGCTGAGGAACGAGCCGAACTGCTCGGCCAGGACCCTGCTGTAAATGCCGTAGTCGCCCATCGCGATCAGGATTTTGTCGCGGCTCTTTATTTCCCTGCCGGCGCGCAAAAGGCCCAGCACGTCCCAGGTCGACTTTGCCGCTATCCCCACCTTTATCATCTCGTCGCCGTTGCGGGACATCGAGCGCATCTTGGCGGGAAGGTTTTCCATCTCGCCCTTTATGCTGTGGTAGGAGCGGATGATTCTGGTGCCGAAGGTGCGCGCCGCCTCCTCGATGCTGGGGACGTTCATGTCCTCCTCGAGATCGATGTAGGCGAAGTTTCTGCGCCGGTCAACGTCGGCGTATGCAAGGCCCCGCGCCATCAGGCTCACCCGCGCCCCCTCGCCGGAGACGAAATGGCCGCCGTCAATGTCGCGGCGTATCGTGAGGATGACGGGCACGTTTGCCATTTCCGGAAAGCGCCGGATAAGGAGCTTCTCGTTCGGGTCGAGGCAGTCGACCCTAAGCTCGGCGAGGTCGACGTGCCCGCGGTTTTTCTCGAGGATTTGCAGGTTGCGCGCCAGCGTCCTCGCCGTCAGGCAAAGGCAGATTTTGGCCAAGGGCTTCTCCTGCTACTAGGTTAGCAAATCGGCCGCCGCCCGGCAAGCGAGCGCCGCCGGCCCCGACGGCGCCGCCGGTCTGGTGCCGCTTGCTTGCCGGCGCCGGCTCGGGCGGCGGCGCCGGCGGTCACGGGGAAAACCGGCCGAAAAGCTGCGTTATTTCCTCGGCGGCCATGGGGTCGGTTCTTATTTGCAGGTACCTGCCGGTGGCCGTCGCGGGGTTTGCCAGGAGGATCGAGGCCAGCGCCTCGGCGGCGCTGTCGCCCGCGCCGGCGGCGGACGCGATAAGGCCCCGCGCCACGAAAAGCGCTATCGACAGGTTTCTGGCCAGAAGCGGGTTTGCGACCTGAATCTGGATGCGCCCGACGTAGCGCGGCGCGTCGCCGCCTTCCCCCGCGCCCGGCGCATGGCGGGAGATGCCTGCGAAAAACTGCTCGGCGGGGATTTCGATGCGCAGGCCCATTTGCGCCAGAATGCCGTTTATGCGCGGCCTTGGATCCTCGAGCCAGCCGGCAATTGCCGCGCCGCCGCGGAATTCCTCGAAGCCGCCGGGGATTCGCGTTCCCGGCCCCGAGTAAAACGGATCGGCCGGCTCGGCGCAAAGCGACGACGAAACCCGCGCCTCGCCCCGGCTCATGGCCACGGAAATCATGGCCGCCGCCGAATGCCAGAAGCGCCCGCCGGAGGCCTGCGAGCGCCGGCCGCTCCAGTGCCGGCTGCACCTCATGGCCATTCGCGCCCGGCCGGACGGGTAGCTGCCCTGTGCCGCAAGCCTGAAGCGCGCCCTGGCCGGCTCGCTGCCCTGCTCCATGTAAACCGCCGCGATCGCAAAGTCCGTGCTGTCGAGTATCCGCTGGACGTGCCTGTCGCTCGCGTCCATGCCCCTGAAGCTCAGGGCTTCCAGGAGCGGGCGCGCCTGCCCCACGTCGACGAAGATATAGGCAAGGCCGCCGGGCTCCAGCGGGATGAAGGCCTCGCCGTTTCGCTCCGGCATCAAAGGCGGCGCCGTCTGGCACGACGGCAGCAGCAGCGCCGCCATGAAAGCCAAAAAGAGGTGGGGGAGGGGGGGGACCCCCCTGCCGCGCCTGCGTTGCTCTGTCTGCGCCATTTTCAGTTCGTCCTCCATCTTCATAGCAGTAGTCAGCGGCAGCCTCAGCCGCAGCCCGCGGCTTCGGGCCGGTCAAAAAAGCCGGGCGGAAACAAGCCCAAGCTGCTTAGGCCCAGCGCAAATGCGGCCAGCGCGAAGGCAAGCAGGTGCAGGGGGTAGAAGGCGTAAAAAAAATACTTTGCGCCTCTGCCCCTCTCGCCGCTGTACGCGCGGATCAGCGGAATGGCGGCGAATATCCCAATCGAAAAAACGACATGCATCCAGGCCTCGGGCAATTCATACCCGTAAGCGGCCAGGCGCTCGGGCATGGCCCCTTGGTTCGCGGCTACCTGCAGCGTCAGAAGCGCCGCCGCGGCAAAGGACAGCGCAAAGCTGTAGGCTCCCCCCGCAGCGGCCGGGACGGTCCGCCTTCTCGCCTCGTTCCTGATGGCATGGTGCATCACGATCATTGCGGGCCCCATGAGAAACCCGTAGTCCGCGAATATGCTCAAAAGCGCGTACGGCGCAAAGGCAATCCAAAACAGCCAGCGCCTTTTCATCCTGTCGTACAGGGCCAGGGTCAAAAGGCCGAAAAGCAGCAGGAACATGACGTTAAGCAGCGCCGCGCGGTAAGCCATCATGAAAGGAACCTGGGCGGCAAGCGCAAAGGCAAGCATTCGGCCCATGTACCTGCGCCGGCTGGAAGTGCGCCTGTACCCCTCGGCCAGGAGAAAGGCCGTTATGGGAAAGGCAATCCCGCTTGCCGCCTGCATGGGAAAATGCAGCGCCGGCGGAATGGCGCCGCCCAGCGCCGCCAAGGCGCCGCGCATGGCCATGCCGGAAGCGGCGATTACTTTAAGGGCAAAGGCGCTGAGGCCGGCTCTTTCCAAAAAACGCTCTTCCTTGCCGCCTCTTCCCGCCGCTAGGCCTTCTCGATCCTCACCAGCCAGGCGCCCTCGCCGGCCTCCAGGGCGATCTGCCCGTCGGCCCGCGCCCACGAGGCCTCGACGGCGAGGGTTTCCGCGGCGACGGTCGCGCCCAGCGCGTCCCAGGCCTCCTTTAGTTTATCGGAGCCGAAAACCGCCAGCTTTATGCGGTCGGTGACGGAAAGGCCCGCCTCCTTGCGGGCGTTCTGCGCGCCGCGGATCAGGTCGCGGATGTCGCCCTCCATGGAAAGCTCGCGCGTGATCCGCGCGTCCAGCGCCACGGTCAGCGTGCCCTCGTTCAGCGCCCGCAGGCCGGGCTTCTCCCGGCGCCTGATGTCGAGCTTGCCCGCGTCCACGTCCACGGCGCGGCTCCCCCCGCCCTCCGTCGGCACGTCCAGCGAGAGGGATGCGCCGTCGAGAAGGCCGCGGATCTCCGCCTGGCTCAGCTCCTCGATGCGCGCGGCGGCGGCCTTCATGTCGCGGCCCAGCTCCCTGCCCATAGCGCGGAAGTTCGCCTTGGCCTCGTACTCGACCAGGTCCTCCTCGTTGTCGCGGAAGGCCAGCTCCTTGACGTTCAGCTCCTCGCGGATGATCTCGGCCATTTCCAGAAGCGCCTTTTTCTCGTCGGCGCTGCGGGTCACCAGCTCCGCCAGGCGCAGGGGCTGGCGCGCCTTGATGCCGTGCTGCGATCTCAGGGCGCGGCCCATCGAGACGGCGCGGCGCGCGGCCGCCATCCGGAACTCCAGCGGGCGGTCGCGCAGGGACTCGCGCGGAACGGGGAAGTCCGCGAGGTGGACGGACTCAGGGTCGCCCTCGCCGCGGAGGTTGCGCCAGATCGCGTCGGCTGTGAACGGCATGAACGGCGCCGCGACGGCGGCCAGCGTGCGAAGCGCCGCTCGAAGCGCGCCGTAGGCCTCGAGCTTGTCCGCGTCGCGGGAGCCCTCCGCCGCGCGCCAGAAGCGCCGGCGCGACCTGCGGATGTACCAGTTGTTCAGCATGTCGATGAAGCGCGGGATCGGCTCCACCGCGCGCGCGAGGTCGTAGGCGTCCAGCGCCGCGCCCACGCGCTCGGCCAGCGCCTGCGCCTCGGAAAGGATCCACTGGTCGAGCGGGTTCGCGGGATCCTCGGGCGCCGCCTCCGGGCGGACGCCGTCGATGTTGGCGTAGGCGACGAAAAACCCGTAGGCGTTCCACAGCGGGAGGATGATGCCCTTCATCACGTCGCGCACCCCCTCGTCGCTGTAGCGCAGGTCGTCGGCCTTCACCACAGCGGAGCCGACCAGGAACAGCCGGAGCGCGTCCGCGCCGAACTCGCCGACGACCTCCATCGGGTCGGTGTAGTTGCGCAGGCTCTTGCTCATTTTCTTGCCGTCCGCGGCCAGCACCAGCCCCGAGACGACGCAGTTTTTGAACGCCGGCTTCCCGAACAGCGCCGCGCCGAGGACGACCAGCGTGTAGAACCAGCCGCGCGTCTGGTCGAGCCCCTCGTTGATGAAGTCCGCCGGGAAGCGCGCCTCGAAGGCGCCGCGGTTTTCGAAGGGGTAGTGGCTCTGCGCGTAGGGCATCGCGCCGGACTCGAACCAGCAGTCCAGCACCTCCGGCACGCGCCGCATCTCGCCCCCGCACGACCCGCAGGGAATCGCGATCCCGTCGACGAACTGCTTGTGCAGATCCTCCGGCTCGGCGCCGGACAGCTCCTTAAGCTCGGCGCGGCTCCCGACGCAGATCGCCTTCCCGCAGCCCGGGCATTTCCAGATCGGCAGCGGGTTTCCCCAGAAGCGGTTGCGGCTGATCGCCCAGTCGCGCGCGCCCTCCAGCCACTTGCCGAATCGCCCGTCCTTGATGTGCTCCGGCACCCAGCGGATCCGCGCGTTCGCGGCGAGCATGTCCTTCTTGATTTTCCCGACGGCGACGAACCACGACGCGACGGCGCGGTAGATAAGCGGGCTGGAGCAGCGCCAGCAATGCGGGTAGGGGTGGAGGATTTGGTCGCGCCGGTGGAGGCTTCCCTCCGCCTTGAGGCGCTCGATGATGCCCTTGTCGGCGTCCTTGACGAAAAGCCCCTCGAAGTCCGCGACCTCGGAAGTGAACCTGCACTCCGCGTCGACGGGGCAAATCACGGGGATGCCGGTCCCCTTGAGGATGCGCGCGTCGTCCTCGCCGAAGCCCGGCGCCGCGTGCACGATTCCCGAGCCGTCCTCGGTGGTGACGAAGTCCCCGGCGAAGACGCGGAAGGCGCCGCGCCCGGCCTCGCCCGCGAAGTACGGGAACAGCGGCTCGTACTCTGCGCCGGCAAGCTCCGCGCCCTTTTTGCGCCAGACGATTTTGATCGCCTCCGGGTCCTTCCAGTACGCCGGCAGGCGCGCCTCGGCGAGGACGTAGCGCCGAGGCCCCGAATCGGGCGCCGCCGAATTCGGATCCGGCGCCTCCTCCGCCAGGACGTAGTCGACGTCCGGCCCGACGGCCAGCGCGAGGTTCGACGGGAGCGTCCACGGCGTGGTGGTCCACGCGAGGAAAAACGCGCCGCCGGGAACGCCCCGCGCCGCGTCCCCCCTCGCCCTGAAGCGGACGGTGATCGCCGGGTCGCTCGCGTCCCTGTACCCGCCCAGGTTCAGCTCGTGGTTCGAGAGCACCGTGGCGCAGCGCGGGCAGTATGGCAGGATGTAGTGCCCCTCGTACAGGAGCCCCTTCTCGTGCAGGGACTTCATGACCCACCAGATGCTCTCCATGTAGCCCGCGTCCATGGTCTTGTAGTCGTTGTCGAAGTCCACCCAGCGCCCAAGGCGCGTTATGGCGCTGCGCCACTCGGAGACGTAGCGCAGCACCGAGTCGCGGCAGGCCTCGTTGAAGGCGGCGGCGCCGTAGCGCTCGATGTCGGTCTTGGAGTTCAGCCCCAGCTCCTTCTCAACGAGCGCCTCGACCGGCAGCCCGTGGCAGTCCCAGCCGAAGCGCCGCTCGACCCTTTTTCCCTTCATGGTCTGGTAGCGCGGGATGATGTCCTTTATGGTGTTCGGGACGAAGTGCCCGAAGTGCGGAAGCCCCGTGGCGAACGGCGGCCCGTCGTAGAAAACGAACTCCTCGGCGCCCTCCCGCGCCGCGACGGATTTCTCGAAAATGCGGTTTTCCTCCCAAAACCGGAGGATTTCCTCCTCCATCCTGGGAAAGCTGACTTTTGCGTCCACGGGCTCGTACACGTTTTCCTCCAAAGCTCGCCGGGGCCGCGGCTTTCGCCGGCCGGCGGGGGCCGGTAACCGCCGAGCAATTTGGCGGAACCGGCGGCTGCCATGGAAAATTATGCCGCAAAAAACCGCGAAGGGCAATGGAGGGGAGGCTTTGCGAATGGGCCCTTTACAAAGGCGGCGAAAGCTGCCATGGTCAATGCATCAAGAGCGAAAGGAGCCTTCCATGGCAAAAAACACCGCAATCGACAGGCTTGGCTGGGGAGCCAACATCATTCTCACAATTTTCTTCGGCGTTCTGGTTCAGGGCATCAACCGCATGCTCCGGGGCAGGGTGATTGTCGGCATCGTCTGGATTCTCACCGGCGGCCTTTTCATCATTGGCTGGATCATCGACATCGTCACGGTGATAACGAAGAAGAAAATCACCTTCCTCGCGTAGGGAGCCGGCGCCGCCCCATCCCGCCCCAGGGCGCCGCCTAGGGGCCGCCCTAGGGCGCCGCCCCGAAAGCAATGCTTGACTGCGGGGCAAAAACGGCTGTAGACTTCTATGAAAGGTGCCGGCCCGGGCGCAATGCCGCTTTTTTGGGCCGGGTTGGCGGGCGCTTTTGCGCAAGGGAAGCGGAGGAGAGGGCCAACTGGAGGAAAGCGTGACTATCGTGCTGGACAGCGGGGATCTGCTGTCCGGGATCTGCGGGGCCAACGACGGCAACCTCAAAGCCATGGAAGGCGCCCTTGGCGGGCGCATTGCCGCCAGGGGCAACGAGATTCGGCTGGTGGGCGCCGGCGAAAGCGGCGCCAGGCGGTTCAGGACCATGATGGACAACCTCATCTCGATTGCCCGCGACGGCGAAATCCCCTCGCCGGAGCACGTGGAAATCCTCGCCGCGGCCTTCCCGGGCGGCCCCTCCGGCTTTGGCGGCGCTTCAGGCTTGAGCGGCGCCGCCGGGCAGGATTCCGCCGCTTTCGGCGGCGCTTCCGGCTTTGACGGCGCCGCCGGCTTGAACGGCGCCGCCTGCGAAGGCCCAGCCGACGGGGACGGCTCCGCCGAAGGCGCCGCCGGCGGCATGCGCGAGGCGGCGATACTGATTCCGGGAGGGTTCAGGCGGGTTTACCCTCGGGGCAGGGCGCAGGCGGCGTACGTTATGGGGATGAGGGCCTGCGAGATTGCCTTTTGCGTGGGGCCGGCGGGGACGGGGAAGACTTACCTGGCCGTCGCGGAGGCGCTGCGCCTGGTTTTGTCGAAAAAGCTGCGGAAGCTGGTGCTGACGCGGCCGGTGGTGGAGGCGGGGGAGAGCCTGGGCTTTCTTCCGGGCGACCTTGCCCAGAAAATCAGCCCCTACCTGCGCCCGCTTTACGACGCCATGGAGTCCCTTGTCCCGCTCGAGGCGATTCGCAGGCTGGAGGAGGGCAGGGCCATAGAGATCGCGCCGCTTGCCTACATGCGCGGGCGCAGCCTGCGCGACTGCGCCGTCATTCTCGACGAGGCGCAGAACGCCACGCGCGAGCAGATGAAGATGTTCCTCACGCGAATATGCGCGGGGTCGCGGGCGGTGATCGCGGGCGACGCGACGCAGGTCGATCTGCCCAGGCGCTCGGATTCGGGGCTTGCCCATGCCGCCGAGATTCTTGGCGGGGTCGAGGGGCTGCACTTTTCGTTCCTGAGCGCCGCGGACGTCGTCCGCAACCCGCTCATCAAAAAAATCATACGGGCCTACGATGAAAGCGGCGCCTAGCCTTTTCGGCGGCGGCATTGGGGGCTTCCTTAGCGGGCGCCTCGCGCTTCTGCGCCAGCGCCGGCCGCAGGCGATCGCGTGCCTTGCGTCGCTGGCGGCCTCGGTTGCGGTCTCGATTGCGTTTTCCAACATTGAGGCAGAGGGGCGCCTGGCCCACGGCGACTTCGAGGTCGGCAGGGTGGCGGACAGGGACGTGATCGCCGACTACACGCTTTCGTTCGTGGACGAGGAGGCGACGCGCGCGCGCCTGGAGGCGCAGCGCAGCCTGGTTCCGGCGGTTTTCCGCTACCTGCCGCGCGCCGCGGGCGAGGCGCTTGCCGCGTGGGAGGAATTCAGCGACTTCGCGGACGCGCTTGAGGAGGGCGGGGCGGGGCTTGCCACGATGCAGCTTGCCGTTCAGGCCGAGTTCCCGGGCCTTTTCTCGCAGCAGGCCGTCGCGGCGTACTTTCTGGCGCCGGACAGGGCGGATTTCAGGCGCCACGGGCGCGACGCGCTTGCCATGGCCATGGCGGGGAGGATTTTCTCGCTTGACGGCGCCGATCTGGGCGGCTTCAACCCGGACGTCGCGGAGCTTTTGGCGCTGCGGGGCGACAGGACGGAGAGGGAGCGCGTGGAGCGCCAGGGAATGAAGCTGATAGGCGACGCCGGCGCCGCGGTTCAGAGGGCCGCGGAGGCGCTGGCGGCGCCGGCCTCGTTCGCGCGCCTGGCGCCCTCGCTGCTGGCGCCCTTCGTCAGGGAAAACGCGGCCTTCTCCCGCGAGGACACGGAGCTTCGCGTGGCCGAGGCGCTGGCGCGGGTGCCGCCCGTTGTCAGGACGATCGAGCAGGGGCAGAGCGTCATAAGGGCCGGCTTCGTCGTGAGCTGGGAGGACATGCAGGACCTTTACGCGCTGCGGGCGGCGCTTCCCCTGCAGGCCCCGCGCAACCACGCCGGCGTTGTCCTGCTGCTCTGCCTTCTCTACCTGCTCTTCATCCTGCTGCAGGGCAGGCCGGTGCTGGGCAGGGAGCTGCCGGCGGCGCAGAGCTGCCTCCTTTTCGCGCTTGCCTTTCTGTACATTGCCGGCTCGGGGCTGGCAAGGAGCCTGCTGGGCGGCGCCATGCCGGCGGCGCTGTTTTTCCCGACGGCGCTCCTTGTGATGATTCCGGCGGTGCTTATGGGCCACCGCGCGGCCTTCGCCCTGGCGCTGGCCTTCCCGCTCTGCGCCGCGGCGCTGGGCTTCTTCGACATACCCTCCTACGCCTTCGCGCTGGTTTCGGGCCTTTCCGCGTCGGTCTTCCTGAGAAAGGCCGAGAAGCGCATGGATCTTATCAAGGCCGGCATGAAGATCGCCGGCGCAAACTGCCTGGCGGCGGTTCTGGCGCTGCTTATGGGCGCGGCGGACTTCGCCGGCTACCCGGCCGTGATTTTCTGGGCGGCGCTGAACGGCATGGTCTCCGGCATGCTGGTGCTGGGCCTTTTGCCGCCGCTTGAGCACTTCCTCAACGCCGCGACGACGTTCCGCCTGATCGAGCTTTCCGACCTTAACGCGCCGATCCTGCGCAAGCTGTTCACGGCGGCGCCGGGCACGTACAGCCACTCTGTGATGGTGGCGACGCTGGCCGAGCAGGCCTGCCAGGACATAGGCGCGAACGCGCTGCTCGCGCGGGTCGGCGCCTACTACCACGACATCGGCAAGATGGACAACCCGGACTACTTCGTTGAGAACCAGACCGGCTACAACCGGCACGACGGGATTGCGCCGAGGCTTTCGGCGACGGTGATCCGCAGCCACCTGAAAATCGGGGTGGAAAAGGCCCGGCAGCTCGGGCTTCCGGAGGAGGTCGTGGACATCGTGGGCGAGCACCACGGCAACTCGCTCATCGTCTGGTTCTACAGGAAGGCCGAGGAGCAGGAGGGGCAGGTGAACGCCGAGGACTTCGCGTACCCCGGCAGCCCGCCCCGCTCCAGGGAGGCGGCGGTGGTGATGCTAGCCGACGCGACCGAGGCGGCGATCCGCACGCTGGAGAAGCCCACCGCGACGAAAATGGAGAAGTTCATCCAGCAAATCATCGACGGCAAGGTCGGCGCCGGCCAGCTTGCGCTGTCGGAGCTGACGTTCCGCGACCTGGAGGCGATCAAAAACGCCTTTGTCAGGGTGCTGGCCGGCTACTACCACTCCCGCATCGAGTACCCGAAGGCCGGCCTTGCGCTGCCCGGCGCCGAGGGCGCGGAGGGCGGGGATTGAACAGGGTAAGGGCCTGCGCCGACGGGATTCCCCTTCCGCCCTGGGGGCGGCGCCTTGAGGCCTTCGCCCGCAGGGCGCTTGAGCGCCTGGGCAGGGACGGCTGGGACGTCTCGGTGCTGCTGTGCGGCGACGAGGAAATGGCGGCGCTCAACCTGCGCTACAGGGGAAAGGAGGGGCCGACGGACGTCCTGTCCTTCGCGCAGGCCGAGGGCCCGGAGTTTCCGGCGCCCGGCGGCCGGCGCCTCGGGCAGCGCAGCCGGCGGCGCGTTGTTGCCGGCGACATAGCGATTTCGCCGGGCGCGGCGCGCGAGAACGCGCTGGCCTTCTCCGTCTGCGAGGACGAGGAGCTGCGCCGCCTTTTGATTCACGGCATCCTTCACCTTGACGGGATGGATCACCATACCTGCGGCGGGGCAGAGCCCATGCTGCGGCTTCAGGAGCAAATTTTGGAAGATCTTGCGGACTGGCGCATCCTGCCGGCGCGGAGGGCGCCGGGGGGAAGGGGCGCATGAAGGGGCCTTTCTCGGGCATATTCAGGGACAGGGGCTCCGGCAAAAGCATCGGCATGACCATAAAGGACCTGGAGGAGGACCAGCGCGAGATGATTCGCGGGGTGGTGGAGCTTTCCGGCACGGCGGTGAGGGAGGTAATGGTTCCCCGCACGGACACGGTCTTCATTTCCGCCTCGGCGCCGCGCGAGGAGGCGCTTTCCGTCATCCTGGAGAGCGGGCACTCGCGCTTTCCGGTGTGCGGGGAGACGGTGGACAGCGTGATCGGCATCCTTCACGTGAAGGACGTGCTGAAAAGCCTGGCCGGCGCCGCCCCGTTCGACATCGCGGCCCTGGCGCGCCGCCCGTTCTTCGTCCCGGAAACCAAGCGCATCGACGACCTCTTGAGGGAATTCCGCAAGAAAAAGGCGCAGCTCGCCGTCGTCGTGGACGAGTACGGCGGCGTTTCCGGCATCGCCTGCATGGAGGACATCATCGAGGAGATCGTCGGCGACATCCAGGACGAATTTGATGATGAAGCCGAGGGCATTATGCCGATAGAAGAAGGTATATGGCTTTGCGACGCGCGGGTGAATCTGGAGGACCTGGCCAGGGAAACCGGGCTGGACTTTCCCTTCGGCGACTTTGACACGCTGGGCGGCTTCGTGTTCGGCCTTTTCGGCAAGATACCGGTCAGGTACGAAAAGGCGGTGCACCGCGGCGCCGCGCTGATCGTCCAGGAAATGGACGGGCACAAGATCAAGTCGGTGAAAATCGCGCTGCAGAAGGAAACCGGGGGGTAACGATTTGAAATTTCCATGCATTCCGGCGCTGCTTGCGCTGCTGCTAGCGCTGCCGGGCCTTGCGGCAGGCGCCCAAAGCGCCGGAAGCGGCGGCGCGCAGGGCTCGGCGCAGGCGCTTTACAGGCAGGCCAGGGCTTACATGGCCCTGGGCGACTGGCTCTCCGCGTCGGCGGCCCTGAAGGACGCGCTGAGGGGCAGCCCGGCCCACGCCGAGGCGGCCTTCGCCCTTGCCGAGAGCTACTACGAGCTTGGCGAGCATGGCGAGGCGCTGCGCTGGGCGCGCAGGGCCGGCGAGCTTTCCAGGGCCTGCATGGAGGCCGCGAACCTCCAGGCCGCGGCGCTGATCTCGCTGGGCAGGCTGGACGAGGCCGGCGCCGTGCTGGCCGGGATACTCGCGCGCGAGCCAAACAACCGCGAGGCGCTTTTCTCGGCCGGCGAGCTTGACGTGGCGCTGGGCCGGCCCTCGGACGCGCTGGCGCGCTACAGGAGGGCGCTGGGGATTTTTCCGGACGACAGGCGCCTCCTTGTCTCGCTCGCGCTGGTCTCGGGCTCCGTTGGCGACATGGACGCGGCGCTTTCGTTCATATCCCGCGCCATGGCGCGCCACCCGGACGACTGCCGCGTGTTCCGCTACGCGGCGCACATAAGCGCCCAGGCGGGGAGGCTTCCCCAGGCGGCCTCCTACGCCGAGATGGCGCTGCGGCGCAACCCCGGCTGCGCCTCCTCCCGGGCGCTTCTGGGGAGCCTGCGCTACGCGGCCGGCGACTTCGCCGAGGCGGCGCTGCTCGCCAGCCAGTCCATCGCCGCAAGCCGCGACGACATGGCGGCCTGGCACCTGAGGGGCCTTTCCTACATGCGGATGGGGCTTGCGGCGCTGGATCCGGCCGAGCGCGCCCGCTTCGGCTCGCAGGCGATTTCCGTGCTTGGCAACGCGCTGGCCATCGACCCCGAAAACGAGTTTGTCCGCTTCGCGCTTGGCGAGGCGCTGATTTCCCTCACCCAGCTTGAGGACCGGCGCCGCGAGCGCTGGGCGTCGTGGCACTTCGACCGCGCCCGCGAATTCCGCGCGCGCAGCCTCATGGGCGAGGCGCTTTTCGAGTACCGGCGCGGCCTGCGCCTGAACCCCTTCGCCCGGGACCGCCGCGAGTACGCGGAGCTTCTGCGCCTTCAGGGCTACCCGGCGCGCTTCGTCGACGAGCTTGAGCTGATGCGGCACCTGGGCATGGAGGGCCCCGGCATGGGCGACGCGCTGGAGGCCTACGGCATGCTGCTGGCCGGCGCCGTCTTCCGCGAGTGGCGGGTGGCGCCGGCGGAGCTTGACGGCCGGCACTGGAGCGTCGCGGTCTTCGCGATAGGCGATCAGCCGGGCTCGCGCCACGCCGACGCGGGGGCGATGGCCGCGGGGATGGTGAGGGAGATACTGGCGCACGACCGCGCCATTGTCCCAATGGGCCTTGAGCTGCGCCAGCCGTCGTTCGCGCAGGCGTTCAGGGCGGCCAGGGAGGCCGGCGCCGACTACTTCATGGCCGTTTACGCCTCGGAGGGCGACAGGGAGATTTCGCTGCGCGCCGAGCTTTTCGTGGCCAGGACAGGCGCCTCGGCAGGCTCGTTCGGCGCCCACCGCGCGGGCCCCGATCGCCTGCGCAACGCCTCGCGCGGCATAGCCGGCCAGCTTGGCGAGGCGCTGCCGTTCCGCGGCCGTCTCGTCCAGCGCCGCCAGTCCCAGGGCCTCATCGACAGGGGCAGGGCCGACGGCGTGAGGGTCGGCGACGTGTTCAGCATTGTCCGCCGCGGCGGCGCCGAGGTGGCCGGCCGCGGCATAGGCCTTTTGTACCCGGAGGAGTATCTTGTAGGGACCCTGACAATCGACCGGGTTGACGAGGAGGTTGCCTCCGGGGCGCTCTCCCGCAGCGGCTTCTTCGACCGCATCGAGGCCGGGGACGAAGCGATCCTGCGCCCGGCCGGCGGCATTGCCGCCCGCCCCGAGGCCGCCGCCAACCCCGAGCTGCGCGCCCTCCTTCGGGCGCTGCGCTAGGCAGGCGCCCGAAGGGAAGCGGCGCCGGCGGCTCCCGCTGGCCAGGGTCCAGGGCCCAGGGCCCGGGCAGGCGGCCGCCCATGCGCCGCCCAAAGCGCAGGCGCGGCTTGCCCCGGCTTTTAGGCGGCGCCTTCCAGGCTCAGGCGGGAGTGCTCGACGCCCTCCCGCGCGAACCCGCGAATGACTATCTGGAAGGTTCGTGTCATCTCGCTCAGCATGGCCCTCGGGCGGCGCGCCTCGGCGGGCAGGCGGGCCGCGTTGCCCATGATCGTGGAGAAAAGCGAGAGGATCAGGCGCGCGGCGTCGGCGCAGTCCAGCCTGGGGTCGAAAAGCCCCTCCGCCTTGCACTGCTCGATCATGCCGTAAATGGCCTTGACTATGGCGCCGACGTGCGGCGACTTGATTTTGCCCTCGCGGGGGTCGGCGGGCAGCCAGGTGTCAAGGTAGCAGCGCACCTGGAAATTGACTATCATTTCGTCGCCGTTGCCGAACAGCTTCTCGTAGCCGCGCCACAGCCGCCGCAGCGCCTCCATGCCGCTGCCCCCCTCCTGCGCCGTCGCCTGCAGGAGCTCCAGAAAGCCCCGCGCCGACTCCTCGCAGATGTCGCTGAAGATGGCTTCCTTGCTGGGAAAGTACAGGTACAGCGTCGCCTTCGAAAGCTCGGCCGCCTGCGCGATGTCCGCCATGCTGATCTTCTCCACCCCGCGCTGCAGAACCAGGCCCTTCGCGCAGGCCAGAATCGCCCGGCGCCGCTCGCCTTTCTCCCTCTCACGTCTTTCGGCTATTCCCATTGCGCCTTCCTTCGAGCGCCATTTTACCCGAAAGCGCCGAAAAAGGGAACACGGGCGCGCCGGCCGGACAGGAGCCGCCGGCCGCTTGCGCCGGCGGCGCGATTCGCGCTATAATTAATCGATGGAACCCACTGGGGCGGGTTTGGGCTACGCGCGCAGCTTCAAGCTGAATGACTTTGAAGGGCCACTGGACCTGCTGTCGTACCTGATACGCAAGAACGAAATCAACATCCTTGACATCCCCATCGCCGACATCACCGAGCAGTACCTGGACTACCTGCGCGGCGCCGAGAGCGTCGACCTGGACAACGCCACCGAGTTCCACGCCGAGGCCGCGTGGCTGCTCTGGATAAAGTCGCGCACCCTGCTGCCGGCGCCCGAAATCGGCGACGACGGCGAGCCCATCGACCCCAGGCAGGAGCTTGTCGAGCGCCTGGTCGAGTACCAGAAGTTCAGGAAGCTCTCCGACCTCATGGAGGACAAGGAGCGGGAGGCCGAGTGGACCGTCGAGCGGCGCAAGCTCCAGCACAGCCTGCCCTTCGCCGACGACGGCCTGTGGGAAAAGGCCGACATCTGGAGCCTCATGAAGACCTTCGCGGCGCTCATGAAGCACCTTCCCAGCGAGCGCATCCTCGACCTTTACGAGGAGGTCTCGGTGAACGAGAAGGTGGCGCTCATGTCGGAGCTTCTCGAAAGCAAGGGCGAGTGCCTTTTCACCGACCTCATCGTGCGCTCGAACTCGGTCATGGACATAGTGTGCGCGTTCCTTGCCATCCTGGAGGCCGTCAAGGTGCGGATGATCGCCGTCTACCAGAACAGGATGTTCGGCGACATACTCATAAAGCCGGCCGAGGGCAGGCCCGGCGCCGCGGGCGGCTCCGGCGAGGCAGGCGGCGCTTCGGGCGGGCCCTCCGCCGGCGGCGCGAGTGGCGCCGGCGCGGGCGGCTCCGAAGCCGGCGCCTCGGGCGAAAGCGGCGAAGCCTGCGGCGCCGGGGCTGGCGGGGCAGGCGCCGATGCGGCGGCGAATGGCGGCGCCTCGGGCGAGAGCGGCGAAGCCGGCGGCGCCGATGCGGCCGCGGCGCGGGAAGGGTAGGCTGTGGGCGGGGAGCCGGAAAGCGCCGCTCAGGGCGCGGCGCTGATCGAGGCGATACTGTTCATGGAGGCCGAGCCCATGCCCGAGGCCAGGCTTGCCGCGGCCTCCGGGCTTTCCCCGGAGGCCGCCGAGGCGGCGCTTGAGGAGCTTGCCGAGCGCTACTCGGGCGAGGGCTCGGGGCTGGAGCTTTCCAGGGTCGGCGGCGGGGTGGCGCTGGCGCCGAAGCGCGATCTGTGGGAGCGGCTCAAGGAGCGCTACGGCAAAAAAAACGACGCGCGAATCTCCCGCGCCGTCATGGAGACCCTTGCCATAATCGCCTACTCGCAGCCCATCACAAAGGCCGAGATCAGGGCCTTCCGCGGCGTATCCCCGGACAATGCGATGCAGATTCTGGCCGAGAAGGGGCTCATAGAAAAGGCCGGGCAAAAGGACGTCCCCGGCAAGCCGACGCAGTACAAGACCACCAGGGAATTCCTCAAGCGCTTCCGGCTGAATTCCATAGCCGACCTGCCCAGGCTCAGCGAAAGCGACGCCGACCGCTTCGAGCTTGAGGGGGGAAGCTGAGGTGGGGGAGGCCGAGGCGCGCGACGGCGCAGGCGTGAGGCTCCAGGTCTACATGGCGCGCTCGGGCCTTGCCTCGCGCAGGGCGGCCGAGGAAATAATCGCGGCCGGCAGGGTCAGCGTCAACGGCGCCGCGGTGTCGGCGCAGGGGCTCAGGGTGTTTCCCGGCGACTCGGTGCTGATGGACGGCCGGCCGCTGCTCCCGGAGCGCAGCCTTGCCTACGCGGCGCTGAACAAGCCGCCGGGCTTCATCTGCTCGTCATCGGATCCGCAGGGCCGTCCGCTGGCGCTGAGCCTTCTGCCGGAGGCGGCCGGGCAGCGGATGTTCGGCGTGGGGCGGCTTGACTTCATGTCCTGCGGCCTGATTCTCTTCACCAACGACGGCTCCTTCGCCGCCAGGCTGGGGCATCCAAGCTGCGGGGTCGAGAAGGAGTACATAGTCGAGGCGACGGGCCACATCCCGGACGAGGCCATCCGCGCCTTCGAGAGCGGCATCGCCATCGAGGGGGAGCGCTACCGCGCGCATTCCATTGGCAGGATCGGGTCGAGGTGCGTTCGCATCGTGCTCATAGAGGGAAAGAACCGCGAGATACGCAGGGTGTTCTCGCACTTCCACCTGCGCCCGCTCAGGCTGCGCCGCGTCAGGATCGGCCCCGTGCCGCTGGGCGGCCTTGCCGAGGGCGAGTCGCGCCCCCTTTCGCCCGCCGAGATCGCGGCGCTGCTGGAGGGCAGAAACGCCCCGCCCGGGCCCGCGGAGGCTGGGCGGCATCCGCCGCATTCGCCTATGCCTGGTCAGCGCCGGGCAGGGCCGAATGCGCCTGATCCGCGGGGAGCGCGGGGCGGCGCCGCCCGGCGCAGGGAGCCGGAGCCGCAAAAGCCGAGGAAGGAGCTTACATGGTAATAGCGATAGACGGGCCCGCCGGGTCGGGGAAAAGCACGGTTGCGGGGATTCTGGCGCGGAGGCTCCGCGTTTCCGGCGGCGCCGTTGTTTCCGCCGAGGGCGCAGGTTTCGATGAAAGCGCCGACGGGGGGCGCTTTCGCTGCGTGAACTCGGGCCGGCTTTACAGGGCCTTCGCCCTGGGCTGCCTGAGGGCGGGCATAGGGCCGGAGGACGCGGCGGGGGCGGCGGAATTCGCGCGCGGCGCGGAAATCGGCTTTGACGGCGAAAGGGTTCTGCTTGGCGGCGAGGACGTGACGGCGCTCCTGCACACGGACGAGATTGACCGCCTGTCGGCGCCGCTCTCGGCCATTGCGCCCGTTCGCCATGCCGCCAACGGAATTCTCCGCGCCCTTGCGGCCGGCGGCGCCCATCTCGTCGCCGAGGGCAGGGACATGACCAGCGCCGTGTTTCCGGACGCGCCCTTCCGCTTCTACCTGGACGCGTCGGCGGATGCGCGGGCGCGAAGGCGGCTTGAGCAGGGGACTTCCGGGCTTGGCCTGGAGGAGATAAGGGCAGCGATCGAGGCCCGCGACGAAATCGACCGCGGCAAGGGGGAGGGCAGCCTCGTCATTGCCCCCGGCGCCGAATATATCGACACGTCGGGCTTGACCATTGATCGGGTTTGCGGCATACTGGAGATGAAAATCAAGATGCAAGGACAAAACATGGCGCACATGGAAGTGGAACCGGACACGAGTCCGGCAAGGAACGGCGACAACATTCAAACGCAGCTGCAGGAAAAGTACCTGAAATCCTTCGAGCAGCTCGAGGAAGGCCAGCTCGTCGAGGGCACCGTTATTCAGGTAACATCGGACCAGGTATTCGTTGACGTCGGCTACAAGTCCGAGGGAAAGATACCCCTGCAGGAATTTGGCGAGGCCCCAAAGGTCGGCGACTCGGTCTCCGTCATTCTCGTCGCAAAGGAAAGCAAGCGCGGCGAGGTCATCGTCTCCAAGCAAAAGGCGGACGCCAAAATCTCGTGGAAAAACCTCCAGCAGGCCTTCAAGGACCGCGAGACGGTCGAGGGAACCATCGAGAAGCTGGTCAAGGGCGGCTACGACGTCAGCCTCGGCGCCGGGATGCGGGCCTTCCTCCCCATAAGCCAGTCCGACGTTCAGAAAGTCGACAAGCCCGAGAAGTTCCTCGGCCTCAAGTCGCGCTTCCAGATCGAGCGGCTCTACTCCGACGGCAAGGTGAACATCGTGGTGAACCGCCGCAAGTGCATGGAGGAGGAGCTGGAGCAAAAGCGCGGCGAATTCTTCGCCGCCACCCCCATAGGCGCCGACGTGACCGGCGTTGTGAAGAGCTTCACCTCGTTCGGCGCGTTCATAGACCTGGGCGGCTTCGACGGCCTTTTGCACATCAACGACATGAGCTGGGGCCACGTCACCCGCCCGAAGGACTTCGTCAAAAAGGGCCAGGAGATACGCCTGAAGGTCATCCGCATCGACCCCGTGGAAAAGCGGATAAACCTTTCGCTAAAGCACTTCACCGACGACCCCTGGGTGCATTTCGAGGCCAAGTTCAAGGTCAACGACGTGGTGAAGGGCAAGGTCACAAAGCTCACCGACTTCGGCGCCTTCATAGAGCTTGAGGAGGGCATCGAGGGCCTTGCCCACATCTCCGAATTCTCGTGGGTCAAGAAAATCCAGAAGCCCCAGGACCTTGTCAAGCCCGGCGATCTCATCGAGTGCATGATTCTCGGCTACGATCTCCAGGCCGGCAGGGTGTCGCTGGGCCTCAAGCAGGTGACGGCGAACCCCTGGGACGACATCGAGGAGCGCTACCCTGAAGGGACGCGCCTCACCCGCCCGGTGGTCAAGGTCACTAACGCCGGCGCCTTCGTCCAGCTCGAGGAGGGCATCGACGCCTTCCTCCACGGCGACGACATTTCCTGGACCAAAAAGGTCAAGTACCCGGGCAGCGAGCTTGCCGCCGGGCAGGAGATCGAGGTCATAGTGATAGGCGTGGACAAGAGCAGCCGCAACATCAGGGTCGGCATAAAGCAGCTTTCCGAGGATCCGTGGGAGAGCTTCACGCAGGCATACCATCCCGGCTCGCAGGTCGAGGGGGAGGTCGCCTCCGTCACCGACTTCGGCGTTTTCGTCCGGGTTCCGGGCGGCATAGAGGGCCTCATCCACAAAAGCAACCTCGCCGAAAGCAAGGACGACGATCCGGACGAGGCGCTCAGGAAATACAAGCCCGGCGACAAGATCAAGGCCGTGGTCATCGACATACAGGGCGACAGGCAGAAGCTGGCCTTCTCGATACGCGACTACCAGAAGAAGGCGCAGCGGGACGAGCTTTCGCGCTACATGGTCGGCAGGGAGTCGGGCGGCTCCTCGTTCACCCTGGGCGATCTCCTGAAGTCCAAGAGCGACTCGGCGGAGGCCGCCGAGCAGCGGGAAGACCCGCCCGCCGCCGAGCCCAAGCCCGAAAAGCCCGCGCCCGCCGAGGCCAAGCCCGAGGCGGCCGAGGCAGGCGCCTCCGAGCCCGAAGCCGAAGCTTCGAATGCCGGCGTTCCCGAAGCGGCCGATGCAGGCGCCTCTGAGCCCGAAGCCGAAGCCGCGGAAACCGGCGCTTCCGAAGCCGCCGAGGCAGGCGCCTCCGAGCCCGAAGCCGAAGCTTCGGAATCCGGCGCGCCTGATGCCGCCGAGGCAGGCGCCTCCGAGCCCGATGAGGGCGGCCCCGAGGGCGGGGAGGCGAAAGACGGCGAAGGCCCCGCCGCGGCGGGCGCCTAGCGCCTGCGGGGCCCGCTGCCATGCCGCCGCGCGGCGAGGGGCCTTTGCCCGATGGCGCCGGGCCCGGGGCGGGCTTTCGGGCGCTGGTGTACAAAAGCCACGCCATTGGCGAGCGGGTCAGGGCGGCGGACAGGGCTGCCATGGCCGATTCCTCGGTGCTTATACTGGGGGAAAGCGGCGTTGGCAAGGAGCTTTTCGCGGAGCGGATTCACATGCGAAGCCCGCGCCGCCTTGCCCCCTTTGTCCGCGTCAACTGCGCCGCCATTCCGGAGGGGCTGCTTGAAAGCGAGCTGTTCGGCCATGTCAGGGGGGCCTTCACCGGCGCCTCGGGCAGCAGGAAGGGGCGCTTCGAGGCCGCCGACGGCGGCACGCTTTTCCTGGACGAGATCGGCGATCTTTCGCCGGCGCTTCAGGCAAAGCTCCTGCGCGTTTTGCAGGAAAAGGCCTTTGAGAAGGTCGGCTCGGACAGAACCGTGTCGGTTGACGCGCGGATTCTGGCGGCGACCAACAGGGACATAGAGGCGATGGTGGCCGGCGGCGAGTTCCGCCGCGACCTGTACTACAGGCTGAACGTGATTCCGCTGTTCATTCCCCCGCTGCGCAGCCGCGCGGAGGACATACCCGAGCTTGCCGGGTTTTTTCTTGAAAGGCGCTCGCGGGCCATGGGGAGGCGCTTCAAGGGGTTTTCGGGCGGCGCCGAAAGGGCGATGCTTGGGCATTCCTGGCCGGGCAACGCCCGGGAGCTTGAGAACTGCGTCGAGCGCGCCTGCGCGCTGGCGGCCGGCGAGTGGATCGAGCCGGAGGACCTCTTCCCGAGCAGCCAGGGCTATGGCCTGGGCCAGGGCGCTTTGGGCCGGGGCCTCGCGCTGCCGGATGCCGGGGGCCTTGGCTCAGGCGGCGCGAGCGGGCCCGGCGCCGGGGGGGCTCCGGCGGGGGGCAGGTGCCTGAAAAGCGCGGTTAGCGCGTTCAAGGCGGGCTTTGTCCGCGAGGCGCTTGCCCAAAGCGGCTGGAACCGGACTGAGGCGGCCAAGGCGCTGGGCATTCAGAGGACTTACTTGTCGCGGCTCATTAGGGAGCTGGGAATAGGGAGGCAGTGACCGGCTCCGGCCGGCCGGCGCTTCCGCATACACTATGCAAATTGCGCAAAGCGAGGAGGCAGCGATGCAGACCGGCAGCGAGAGGCAGCCAGCCGCAGGCCAGAGGGCAGTCGAATTCATGCAGAGAAACAGGAGGCCCATCGGCGCGTTGGCGCTGGCGGCGGCGCTGGCTCTTGTCGCGGGCGTGGCGGCGATCATTGCCGCGGACGCGCTGAGGGGCAGGGCGATTTACGCCGCGGAGGATTTGGCCGCGCGCTACGAGGCGCTGCTGGGACTTCCCCCGGGGGAGGCGGCCGAGGAGACTGACATCCTGCTTTCGGACCTTTTGGCCTTTGCCTCCAGGCATTCGGGCTACGCGGGCGGGTGGGCCTGGTCGATGGCGGCCGGCATCAGCGGCCGCCGCGGCGACTGGGCAGAGGCCGAGGCCGCGTGGCTTTCCGCGGCGAGGGCGGCGCGCAGGTCGCACCTTGAGCCTTTCGCGCTGTTCAGCGCCGGCGCCGCCGCGGAGGAGCAGGGCTATATTGAGCGGGCGATCGGCCACTACGAGGGAAGCATTTCGGCGCCGGCCGGGTTTTTCGCGGCGCCGCGCGCGCAGTTTTCGATAGGCAGGCTTCGCGAGGCGCTGGGCGACTACGACGCGGCGATTCGCGCCTACCGCGACCTTGTTTTCCGCTGGCCGGGGGAGGCCGACTTTGGCAGCCTCGCGCGCTCGAGGATCGTGGCGCTGGAGACCAGGGAGTGGAGGGCCTCGGATCCGGCGGAAAGGCCGCCCGCGGCGCCGGCGGCGCCGTTTGGCTTTGGCGACTTCTGGTCGCCGGACCTTGCCGGCGCGCTTGACGCCGGCGGGGCGGGGGCGGGCCCGCCGGCGGGCATTGGCCTTGGCTACGATCCCGGCTTCGGCGCCGGCTGGCCCGCGGCCGACCCGGCCTTCCCCGAGGGCGCGGGGGAAGGCGGCGAGTAGCGCCGGCGCCGCAGCCCGCGCGGCAGCCCGCGCGCTCGGGCCATGCCGGCGGCGGGGATTTTCCCGCGCTTGCAAGGCGGGCGCTTTTCGGCTACCATGGCGTCATGGTTGACAAGATTATAAAGGCGCTGTTTGGCTCCCAGCACGAGCGGGATCTGAAGGCGCTGCTGCCGATATTGCATTTGGTGAACGAGAGGGAGGCCTGGGCCGCGGGTCTTTCCGCCGGGGAATTTCCTGAGCAGACCATGGCGCTGCGCGAGCGGCACAGGGGCGGCGAAAGCCTTGACAGGCTCCTGCCGGAGGCCTTCGCGCTTGCGCGGGAGGCGGCGCGGCGCTGCCTCGGCGAGCGCCCCTACGACTCGCAGGTGCTTGGCTCGATTGTCCTGCATCAGGGGAAAATCGTCGAGATGAAAACCGGCGAGGGCAAGACCCTCATGTCGGTCGCGGCGGCCTACCTGAACGCGATCCCCGGCGAGGGCGTGCACGTCGTCACTGTAAACGACTACCTCGCCGGCCGCGACGCTGAGTGGATGCGCCCGGTCTTCGGCTACCTCGGCCTCAGCGTCGGGACGATCCTCTCCGACATGGACAACGCGCGGCGCAAGGAAAGCTACGCCTGCGACATTACCTACGGCACCAACAACGAGTTCGGCTTCGACTACCTGCGCGACAACATGCACCGCGACATGGAAAGCCGCGTCCAGCGCCCGCACAACTTCTGCGTCGTCGACGAAATCGACTCGATTCTCATTGACGAGGCGCGCACGCCGCTTATCATCTCCGGCGCCGCGGAGGACGACACCCGCAAGTTCGCCGAGGTCGACAGGCTTCTGGGCAGCCTGCGGGAAGTGCAGAAAAAGGCAAACGGCGAGTACCCGGACGAGGCGCAGGGCGAGGAGGTCGTCGGCGACTTCAAAATCAACGAGAAAAACAAGAGCGTCTCCTTCACGAACCAGGGCCTCGCGTCCATCGAGGCCATTCTCCAGAAGCGCGGGCTCATCAAGGGCGCCGTGGTGGACGAGGAAAACTTCGAGTACATCCACTACTTCACCCAGGCGCTCAAGGCGCACAAGATTTTCCAGGCCGACGTTGACTACGTCGTGCAGGACGGGCAGGTGCAGATCGTTGACGAGTTCACGGGGCGCATCCTGCACGGCCGGCGCTACTCGGACGGGCTGCACCAGGCCATCGAGGCGAAGGAGCGCATCAAGATCGCGCAGCGCAACCGCACGCTGGCGACGATCACGTTCCAGAACTATTTCCGGCTTTACGGGAAAATCTCCGGCATGACCGGCACGGCGGACACCGAGGCCTCGGAGTTTGCGAAGATTTACAAGCTGGACGTTGTCGTGATCCCGACGAACCTGCCCGTGGCGCGCCTGGACGACAACGACGTCGTGTACCTGAGCGAGGCGGACAAGTACAAGGCGCTGTGCGACGAGATTGCCGAGGCTCACAAGAGGGGCCAGCCGATGCTGATCGGGACGGTCTCGATCGAGAAGTCCGAGAAAATTTCCGGGCTGCTGACCCGGCGCGGCGTGCGCCACGAGGTGCTGAACGCGAAGAACCACGCCCGCGAGGCGATGATCATCGCGGAGGCCGGCGCGAAGGGCTCTATTACAATTGCCACGAACATGGCCGGCCGCGGCACGGACATAAAGCTGGGCGGCAACCCCGTTACGCGCGCGCGCCGCCGGGCCGGCACCGGCGCGACCGAGGAGCAGTACGGCGCGATTTTCCGCGAGGAATACGAGAAGTGGCGCGGCGACTACGAGGAGGTGAAGTCGCTGGGCGGCCTTTACGTCATCGGCACGGAGCGGCACGAGAGCCGGCGCATCGACAACCAGCTTCGCGGCCGCTCGGGCAGGCAGGGCGATCCCGGCCGCAGCAAGTTTTTCATCTCGATGGACGACGAGCTGATGCGCCTTTTCGGCGGCGAGAAAATGAAAAGGCTGATGACAAGAATCGGCATGGAGCCCGGCGAGCCGATTTACCACCCGTGGCTGAGCCGCAGCATCGAGAACGCGCAGAAGAAGGTCGAGGAGCGCAACTTCGACATCCGCAAGCATCTTTTGGAATACGACGACGTGCTGAACCAGCAGCGCAAGTTCATTTACGAGCAGCGCGACGCGATTCTGCGCGACGAGGGGCTTAAGAAGCGCGTGAACGACGCGACGGCCTTCATGCTGGGAGGCATGCTCGACGACCTTGCGCGCGAGCAGAGGCAGGACATGGCGCTGGCGGCGGGGAATTTCGCCGACAGGCTGCGCTCGCGGTTCGGCTGCGCGCTGCCGCAGGACGCCGATCTTCAGAACGCCGAGGCGCTGGAGGCGCGCCTCCTTGCCGCCCTGGAAAAGGACATCGACGACAAGGAGGCGCTGATCGGCCCCGCCTACCTCAACATGATTGTCCGCGACAGCTACCTCCACGCGGTTGACCGCAAGTGGCTGGATCACCTGGAAAACATGGAGGCGCTGCGCGAGGCGGTGTACCTGCGCCACTACGCGCAGAAGAACCCGCTCACGGAGTACAAGGTCGAGGGCTTCCAGATTTTTGACAGGATGATTGACGACATTCGCCAGGAGATCGCCTCGCGCCTGCACTTGGTGCGCATTCAGGTGGCCCCCCCCGGGGAGGGCGGGGGGCGCAGGCCGCTTGGGGCTTTTGCCGCGCCGCAGTCGGCGAGCCACAGCAGCATGGGCGCCTTCGGCGGCGGCCTTGGGGGGG
>Ga0209755_10001763_pt1 | contig 32231 bp, 26 predicted proteins | sample TergutCo191P1_FD_187301 | JGI IMG/M metagenome (GOLD analysis project Ga0209755, IMG submission 187301) | Cornitermes sp. P1 segment gut microbial communities from Petit-Saut dam, French Guiana - Co191P1 (SPAdes) (version 2) | ecosystem: Host-associated > Arthropoda: Insects > Digestive system... | reverse complement strand
GGGGGGGGGGGGGGGGGCCGAGCCGGCGCCGCGGCCCGGAAAGGCCGGGCGGCCGGGAAGCCGGCGGGCCGTCCTTGACTGCGGCGAGAGCGGCACCACGGCGAGGCTCCTTTTGCCGATAGCCGCGCATTTCTTCGACGAGTTCGCGCTGGCAGGCTCGGGCAAGCTGCCGTCGCGCCCCTTTGCGCCGCTCTGCGACGCGCTGGCAGGCGCCGGCTGCGCGTTCGACGGCGACTCCCTCCCGCTGAGCGGCAGGGGGCGCGCGCTCAGGGGCAGCTTCCGCATAGCCGGCAACGTCTCCTCGCAGTTCGTCTCGGGCCTTTTGCTCCTGCTCCCGCTGCTGGAGGCGGGCTCAAGCGTCGCCGTCACGACGGAGCTTGAGTCCGCCGGCTACGTTGACATGACCGTCGAGGCGATGTCGCTTTTCGGCATTGCCGTCGAGAGGTTCGCCGCCCCCGCCCTTCCCGGCGACCCCCCCCTCCCCCCCGGCGCCTTTCCCGCCGGCGCCGCCTTTGACCCCGACGGCAGCGCCGCCTTTGACGCCGGCGTCGCGGGCGGCTTTGCGATCTCGGCCTCGGGCGGCGGCGCCGGCAAAGCCGGCGGCGCCACGGCGCTGCCCGGCTACCGCGTCAGGGGAAGCCGGCGCTACGAGTCGCCCGGCTTCGCGGCGGCGGAGGGCGACTGGTCAAACGCGGCGTTCTTCCTGTGCATGGGGGCGCTTGCCGGCCCGGTGTCGGTGAGGGGCCTTTCGCTGAGCTCGGGGCAGGGCGACAGGGAGGTGCTGGAAATACTTCGGCGCTTCGGCGCGGGGGTCGAGATCGGCTTTGACGGGGAGGTGACGGTGTCGCCGGGGCCGCTGCGCGGCATAGGCATTGACGCGTCGCAGATTCCCGACCTCGTCCCGGCGCTGGCCGCCGTCGCGGCGCTGGCGGAGGGCGAGACGAGGATTTTCAACGCGCGGCGCCTTCGGCTCAAGGAGAGCGACAGGATCAAGACAACGAGCGCCATGCTCTCGGCGCTGGGCGCGGACATAAGGGCCCTGGACGACGGCCTTGCCGTCCGCGGCAGGAAAAGGCTGCGCGGCGGGGACGCCGACGGCGCCGGCGATCACAGGATCGTCATGGCGGCGGCGGCGGCCTCATGCGCCTGCGATGGGCCCGTGTCGATAAGGGGCTTCTCGGCGGCGAACAAGTCCTACCCGGCCTTTTTCGGGGACTTCAGGACGATAGGGGGCAGGGCCGATGTCTTCTAGCTTTGGCGGCAGGGTCCGCGTCCAGCTTTTCGGGCAGTCCCACTCGCGCGGCCTTGGCGCCGTGATCGACGGCCTTCCCGCCGGCGAGAAAATCGACCTCGATCGCGTCGGCGCCTTCCTGCGCAGGCGCATGGGCGGGCTGAATTCCTACTCGACCGCCCGCGCCGAGAGCGACGCCCCCGAGGTGCTTTGCGGGCTCGTCGGCGGCCGGACCTGCGGGGCGCCGATCTGCGCCGTTTTCGAAAACTCAGGCGCCCGCCCCTCGGACTACGCCGAATTGCGCCACGTCCCGCGCCCCTCGCACGCCGACTACGCGGCGCATGCCAAGCACTCCGGGCTCTGCGACCACAGCGGGGGGGGGCATTTCTCCGGGCGCCTGACGCTGCCGCTCTGCTTCGCCGGCGCCGTGTGCATCCAGGTGCTGGAGCGCAGGGGCGTTTCCGTCGGCGCCCGCGCCCTCTCGATCGCCGGCGTCCGCGACGATCCTGTCGATCCGGGCGAGCCGTTCGGGGTCGAGCCGCCGGCGCACGGCTTCCCGACGGCCGGCAGCGGCGCCGCCGAGGAGATGATCCGCGCGATAGAGGCTGCGAAGGCGGCGGGCGACTCGGTCGGCGGCGTGGTTGAGTGCGGCGCGTGGGGGCTTCCGGCGGGGCTCGGCGACCCGATCTTCGGCGCCGTAGAAAGCCGCATTGCCGCCGCCGTCTTCGGGATTCCCGCCGTGAAGGGCGTGGAGTTCGGCGCCGGCTTCGGCGCCGCCGGGATGAGGGGAAGCGAGTGCAACGACCCCTTTTTCATGGACGGCGGCCGGGTGAGGGCCAGGACCAACAACTCAGGCGGAATCCTGGGCGGAATCACAAGCGGCATGCCCGTGATTTTCCGCGCAGCCTTCAAGCCCACGCCGTCGATAGCGCTGCCGCAGGAGTCGGTCAACCTGGCCACCGGGCAGGGCGCCGAGGTTGAGATCAGGGGCCGGCACGATCCGTGCATTGTCCCGCGGGCGGTGCCGTGCGTAATCGCGGCGGCTGCCGCCGTCATCTGCGACATAGTTTTAGGAGGCTGAGGAGCGACATGATTGAGGACGTCAGGAACAGAATCGACAAAATCGACGACGAGCTGGCCCGGCTTTTCGGGGAGCGCATAGCGCTGGCCGAGGAAGTCGCGGCGCTGAAAAAGGAGCGCGGCCTGCCCATTCTCGACACCGCCAGGGAGCGCGAGATCGTGAGCCGGCTGACCGAGGGCATGCCGGACGCGCTGGCCGGCTGCACGAAAACGCTTTTCGCGACGGTTTTCGACCTTTCGCGCTCGCGCCAGGCCGCGGCGCTGGGCGCGCCGTCCAAGGCCGCGGCGGAGATGCGCGCGGCGCTTGAAAGCACCCCGGCGCTTTTCCCGAAGAGCGCCGTCGTCGCATGCCAGGGCGCGGAGGGCGCCAACTCCGCCGCGGCCTGCGAGAGGCTGTTCGAGCGCCCCTCGATAATGTACTTCAACACGTTCGAGGGCGTCTTCGGCGCCGTGGACAAGGGCCTTTGCCGCTACGGCATCCTCCCCATCGAGAACAGCCTGCACGGCTCCGTCACCGACGTCTACGACCTCATGAAAAAGCACCGGTTTTACATCGTCCAGAGCGCCAGGATGAAAATCAGCCACGTCCTGCTTGGCCAGCCCGGCGCAAAGCTAGAGGGAATCCGCAAAATCTACTCGCACGAGCAGGCGCTCGGGCAGTGCAGCGAATTCCTGAAAACCCTGAGCGTCCAGACGGAGACCGTCGAGAACACGGCGCTGGCCGCGAAGCTGGTGTCCCAGAGCGGGGCCCCGGACGAGGCGGCCATTTCGTCGAGGCAGTGCGCCGAGCTTTACAGCCTGGCGCCGCTGAGCGAGGACGTGCAGAACAGCGACGGCAACTACACAAAGTTCATCTGCATCTCGAAGTCCCTGGAGATTTACCCCGGCGCCAGGAAGGCAAGCCTTATGATGGCCGTGCCGCACCGCCCCGGCGCGCTTTACAGGCTCATCGCGAAGTTCGCGGCGCTGGGCATAAACATGACGAAGCTTGAGAGCAGGGTCATGCCGAGCAAGGACTTCGAGGCGATGTTCTTTTTCGACTTCGACGTTTCGGTCTACGACGACGCGGCCTTCAGCCTGTTCTCCGAGCTGGAGGCCGGGAACGAAAGGTTCGTGTTCCTCGGCTGCTACTCCGAGTCCTAGCGCCCCGGCATGAGGTACGGGCTCATAGGAAAGTCGCTTTCGCACAGCTACTCGAAGGCCATCCACGGCTTTTTCGGCAACGCCGAGTACGGGCTTCTGGAGCTGCCCCCGCATGCCCTCGAGGGCTTCCTGCGCGGCGCCGATTTCCGCGGGATCAACGTCACGATTCCCTACAAAGAGGCCGTCATGCCCTTCTGCGAGCCCGACGCCGCCGCGAGGGAAATCGGCTGCGTCAACACAATCGTCAACAGGGGCGGCAGGCTGCTCGGCTACAACACCGACTATTTCGGCTTTTCCCACATGGCGAAAAGCGCCGGCATATCCTTCGAGGGAAAGAAGGCGCTGATTCTGGGAAGCGGCGGCACCTCAAAAACCGCCGCCTGCGCGGCGCGAGCCGGCGGCGCCCGGGAGATCGCGGTGGTCTCGCGCGGCGGCGAAAGCAACTACGGCAACCTTGCCCGCCACGCGGACAGCGACGTGCTGATCAACACGACGCCCGTCGGCATGTTCCCCGGCAGCGGCAGCTCGCCCGTCTCGCTGGAAGCCTTCCCGAGCCTCTGCGCCGTCATAGACGTGGTGTACAACCCCCTGCGCACGCGCCTCATGCTCGGCGCCCTCGAGCGCGGCATCCCCGCCGCCGGCGGCCTTTGCATGCTGGTCGCGCAGGCGCTGATGGCGCACCGCCTGTTCTTCGGCGCGGGCCAGCGCGGCGACGGCGCTGATCTGGCCGGCGGCATTGGGCAATGCGGCAATGCAGATCGGGCCGGCGGCGCGGGCCAGCGCGGCGATGGCGGCGGCAATCAGGCCGGCGGCAATGCCATTCAGGCCGGCGGCGCTGATCTTGCCGGCGGCTTGGGCTGCGGCGCGGAGACGGCGGCGCAGATCGCCGAGGCGCTGTCGAAGGCGGAAAGGCTTTTCTCGAACATAGCGCTGGTTGGCATGCCCGGCTGCGGCAAGACGACTGTAGGCAGAAAGCTGGCGTCGCTGCTCGGCATGGCCTTCGCGGACACCGACCTCATGGTCGAGGAAAGCTCCGGCCGGAAAATCCCCGACATAATCCGCGAGAGCGGCGAGCCTTTCTTCCGCGCCCTGGAAAGCGCCGCCGTCGCCAAGGCCGCCGCGCAGCCGCAAACCGTGATCGCCACCGGCGGCGGCGCCGTCCTATCCAGGGAAAACAGGGACGCGCTTCTGCAGAACGGCAAAGTCGTCTTCCTCGAGCGCCCCCTTTCCGCCCTAGCCACCGAGGGCCGCCCCCTTTCCGCGGACCTGAAAGCGCTGCTCGCGCAGCGCCTGCCCATATACGAGGCCCTCTGCCACTTCAGGGTCGCCGCCGCCGGCAGCCCCGCCGAAACCGCGCGCAGGGCCGCGGCGCTGTTTCGGTAGGGCCTTTGCGCTATGGCGCCCAGGCCCGCGATTTTTTCAAGGGCGATTGCGCCGGGCCAGCGAGGCGAAATGCAAGCAGGCCCCGGCGCGCGCTGCGCTGCCAAAGGAAAAGCCGCGAAGTTGACACGCGCGCCGCCGCGCGCTATTTTCTTGCGATGAGCGAAAACCAGAAGCGCGTTCCCGAAAGGCGCGAGGTGCCCGAGGCGGGCAGGTGGGATCTTTCCGGCGTGTTCCCAAGCGACGGGGCGTGGGCCGCGGCGCTCGGCGAGTACGAAAAAATGACGGAAAAGCTGCCGTCTTTCAGGGGGACTCTGGCGCGCTCGGCGGAAAGCCTCGCCGGCTGGATGGACTTCAGCCGCGACTGCGACATTCTCGGCCAGCGCCTGTGGCTTTACGCCTTCGCCCGCCGCTGCGAGGACGAAAGAGCCCCGGAGGCGCGCGCCATGATGGACAAAGGGGACGCGGCAATGGCCAGGAGCCGAACCGCTGCCTCGTGGGCCCGGCCGGAAATCCTCGCGATCCCCGAGGAGCTTGCCGAAAGGCTCCTCGGGCACCCGCGCCTTGCCGAGTACCGCGTGTTCATTCGCCGGATCCTGCGCGAGAGGCCGCATTCCCTTAGCGCCGCCGAGGAAAGAATCGCCGCGCTTTACGAGGAATGCGCGCTCTCCATTCGCGCCTCGTTCAGCGCCCTGGCGGGCGCGGACATTGGCGCCGACTATGGCGCCGACCATGGCGCCGATTCTGGCACGGGCGAAGCCGCGGGAGAAAAGACCGAGCCTGGCGAGGGCGCCCAATGGCGCAGGCTGCTGGAAAGCCCGGACCGGGAGATCCGCCGAAAGGCCTACGAAAAAAGCTGCGCGCGCTGGGAATCCGCAAAGACTGCGCTGGCCAGCCTCGCTGCGGGCGAGATCAGGCTCGGCGCGATCCGAGCCAAGGCTCGGGGCCACTCAAGCGCGCGGGCGGCGGCGCTGTTCGCGGACAATATTGGCGAGGAGGCCTGCGACGGCCTGATCGCGGCAATCGGCGAAAACCTGGGCGCGGCGCACCGCTACCATGCGCTGAAAAGGCGCGCGGCCGGCGCCGGCAGGCTGCGCGCCTATGACCTGGCCCTGCCGCTCGCCGGCGCGCCCAAGCGCGGAGCGCCGTGGGGCGAGGCGGCCTGCCTTGTGTCGGACGCGCTGTCCCCCCTTGGCGGCGAGTACGCGTCGTCCCTGCGCGAGTGGCTTCTCGGGCGCAGCGCGGGCTGGCGCCCCGGCCCGGGCAAATTCGCCGGCGCAGGCTGCATATTCGCCTACGGCTGCAGCCCGCTCATGACGATGCAGTACGGCGGGGACAGGATCGGGGACATCGCCTGCGCCGCCCACGAGAGCGGGCACGCCATGCACGTCCGGCTCAGCATGGAGGCGAACCCCTTCCGGCATTTCCTTTTCTCGGCTTTCGAGGGCGAGACCGCCAGCGCCTTTCACGAGGAGATGCTCTTCCGGCATATGATGAAGGCCGCCGCAGGCGACAGCGAGATGCGCCTTTGCCTCGCGAGCAGCCGCGCCGAGGCTTTGTCGGAAGCGCTGTACGGCGCCGCCCGCGAGGCCGAGCTCGAGCTTGCGCTGCGCGGGCTTGACGAGGCCGGCGAGCCCCTCTCGGCCGGCGCCGTGAGCGCCGAGCACAACAGGCTGCTGGAAAAGTACCGCGGCCCGGAATTCGCCGCGGATCGCCTCAGCGGCCTTGGCGGGCTGTTCTGCGCCTTCAACCAGGCCGGGCAGCCCTTTTACGGGTACCGGTACGCCTTCGGCGCCGCCGCCGCGATTGCGCTGGCGGATCGCGTTCTGGGCGGCGGCGAAAGCGAGCGCGCGGATTACATCCGGTTCCTCAAGTCAGGCGGCTCGCGCTTCCCCCTCGACGCGCTAAGGCTCGCAGGCGCCGACATGAGCCGGCCCGATCCCGTTCATGCGGCCTGCCGCGCCTTCGCTGGGCTCGTGGCCGAGCTTGAGGGCCTGCTCGAGGGCCCGCTCCCGCAGGCCGCAGGGCGCTCCCTCCCCGCGAAGGGCGCCGGCCGGGAGGCGGCGGGAGCCTCCGGCGCTTGACTCGGCTCCGCCCCGGCGCTATGCTTTGCCTGATGGGAAAGCCGAGGCAGTGAACCTGGTCATTTTCGAGGAGGGCGAGCTTGAAAGGCCCCTCCCCAAGCGCGATCCGCGGGCCGTCCACCTTGCAAAAATCCTTCGCAAGAAAGCGGGCGACGGCTTCGACGCAGGCCTTTTCGGTGCCGGCGTCGGCAGGGGCGTTGTCGAGGAGATTTGCGCGGACGGCTCGGTTCGCGTCTCGCTCGGGGCGCTGGCCCCCCCCCCCCCCCCCCCGCCTTCCGCTCGCCGTCGCCGTCGGCTTCCCGCGCCCCATACAGATGCGCCGGCTTTTGCGCGACCTTTCCAGCATGGGAGCCGCGGAGATATGCCTTGTCTGCTCGGACCTCGGCGAGAAAAGCTACCGCGACACGAGGCTGCTGGAAGGCGGCGGCGCCCGCGCCGCCATGCTCGAAGGCGCCGCGCAGTCGCGCGACGCCACGATCCCCGATCTCCGCGTTTTTTCCAGCCTGGACGATTGGCTCGCCTGCCGCGACTGGAAAGGCTCCGGGGCGCTGCTGATCGCCGCGGACAACGTCCGCCCCGAGGGCGGCGTCTCCCTGGCGCCCGCCCTTTCGCCAGGGGCCGCGCGCGGCGCGGCGATCGCCGTGGGGCCGGAGCGCGGGTGGTCGGATCGCGAGCGCGGGCTTTTCGGCGCCGCGGGCTTCCTGCGCCTGTCCATGGGGAGCCGCGCCATGCGCACCGAGGCCGCCTGCGTCGCGGCCGCCGCGCTGGCGCTGGAAAAAATCGGCGCTTTCGGCTAGCATTTCGGCATGGGCCAGGATCAGATCAAGGAAAAGCTGCTCTCCATCGAGGACGCGCCGCTGGACTTCTCCCTCGTCTTCTCGGGCAGGAAAAGCCGCAAGGTAAACGGCCTTTACAAGCCGGAAACCCGCGAAATCGTCATCCACAACCGCAACTTCGATCACGGGGACCCTGAGGCCGCGGCCAACATGCTCCTTTACACCGCGATACACGAGTACGCCCACCACCTGCACGCCTGCGCCTGCGGCGGCAGGCTGCCGGCCAGGGCGCACTCGTCGGAGTTCTGGGCGATTTTCCACGCGCTTTTGGAAAAGGCCGAGGCGATGAAAGTCTACCGCGACGTTTTCGCAGGCTCGCCCGAGCTTTCCCAGCTCACCGAGACCATCCGCCAAAAGTACCTGCGCGAGAACGGCGCGCTGGTCAAGGAAATGGGCCGCCACCTGCTGAAGGCCAGCGAGCTCTGCTCCGCCATCGGCGTGCGCTTCGAGGACTACGTCGACCGAATGCTGCGCATCCCGCGCGCCGCCGCGAACGCCGCGATAAAGATGTCCAGCTACGATCTCAGCCCGGAAACCGGCGCCGACAACATGCGCTTCCTGGCCGGCATCCGCGGCGCCGACGACCGAAAGGCCGCGGAGTCGGCGCTGCTCAAGGGCAAGAGCCCCGACACCGTGAAGGCCGCGATCGCGAAAAAGGGCGGCGCGGCCGGCGAAGGCCCGCTGCCGCGGCTCGAAAGGGAAAAGGCGCGCCTCGAGCGGACGATAGGCAGCCTCTCGAAAAGGCTCGAGGAAGTCAAGAAGGAGCTGGCCGATGCCGGCGCAGGCGAGTAGCGCCTCCTGGCGGCGGGGCCAGGCATGCTGAAAATAATCCGCGGCTTTTTCAACGGCCTCGCGTTCGGCGCGATCCAGACAGTGCCAAGCATAAGCGGCGGCACCATCGCCATCATACTCGGCTTCTACTTCGACCTCATCAGGGCGATAAACCGCTTCCGCGAGGACCGGCGCAAAAACCTTCGCTTCCTGATCCCCCTGCTGCTTGGAACCGGCGCCGGAATCCTGCTGTTCAGCTCGCTGATGGCCCACCTCCTCGAGCGCCACTCGCTCCCCGCGGCGCTCTTCTTCATGGGCCTGATACTCGGCATCGCCCCCCACATCTATTCCAAAATCACGGAAGCCGATCCGCACCCTGCTGCGCCGCACCCTGCGCCGCCCGAGGCGGAAGGGGCCGCGGCCGGAGAGCCCGCGGCGGCGGCGCCCGCGCGGGAAAGGCCGGCGAGGCGAAGGCCCGGCGCGAGGGAAATCCTGCTGATTCTGCTCCCGCTCGCGCTTGCGCCGGCGATGGCGGCGCTGCGCGGAGATGCCCCCGCGGATCCCGCCGAGATCATAGCCGGCATAACGCCGCCATTCATGCTGTTCATTTTTTTCGCGGGAATGCTGGCCGCGGCGGCGCTGGTCATCCCCGGCGTGAGCGGCTCGTTTCTCCTTTTGATGCTGGGCCTTTACCACGTTGTCATCTACTCGATCCGCTCGATAAGGGTTTTCCTCGCCGACGCCCCTAGCGCCGAGCTCTTGCTGGACATCCTGAAAGTGCTGGGTCCCCTGGGCCTGGGCATAATAGCCGGCGGCCTTTCCATGCTGCGCCTGATAGAGAGGCTTTTGGAGCGGCATCGGCGCCCCGTGTACTCCGCCATCCTGGGCCTGATGCTGGCCTCCGCGCTCATCCTCGCCGACCCGGCGTTCCTGGCCCACGCCGCCGCCTGCCTGGACGCCGCCTGCGCCCGCTGCGCGTCGCCGCCCCTGGCCTACAGAAGCGGCGTGTCCGCGCCGGCGCTGGCCGCCGGAGCCGCGGCTTTCTGCGCCGGCTGCGCGTCGTCGTTCTTCCTGGGCAAAAAGCGCCTGTAAGGGAAGCGCCCGCGCCCGCATCGCTCCGGCCGGCTTCGCCGCGGGGCAGGCGCGCCGCGAGGCAGCAGGCGCCGCTTTGCGGCGGCGCTTCGCGGCGGCGCTATTGAGGCGGCGCTTCCTTTGCGGCGGCCTTTTGCCCGTCCCTGCTTTTTCTGTGAAGCGCCGCGAGCTGCCGTATCTGCGCGGTTATGTATTCCCTGAAAAGCGGGTCCAGCTCCCTTATGACCTCCATAAGCTCCATAAGCTCAACGTCTGACGGGGCCTCGCTGAACATCTCCCCCCGCCCCGCCACCAGCCAGTCCTTGCTGACGCCGTACTTGCCGCAGATTAGCTCGTACACTCGCTCGTTGGGCGCCCTTCTCCCCGTCTCTATATGCCCGTAAAAGCTTTGGGAAAGGAAAATCCCCCTGCAAAAGTCCCTCTGCGACATGCCCAGCGCTTTCCTAACCGCCTTTATGCGCTCGCGTATGCCAGAAACCGCCATTAAACCCCCCTAAAAAATATCACGTAATCCCCCGGAGAAACAAGGAAGGGGGTTTGACAAACTCCTATGTAGGATGTATTGTGAATACACAGGGGTCTACAGGGTGAAGGATAAAGCGGCTGCGGGCGTGATGAAAGGGGATTTTTGCGATTGCCGCAGGGATTTTGGGGTTTTGCCCGCCTGCGAAAGGCGCGGAATACTGAAAACCGCCAAAAACCTGCTGAAAGAGCAGAAAAAGGTAAAAGCCATGCTCGCCAATGCCGGAAGCGCCCCTCTGCCCATGAGCGCCGAAAAAGGCGGGGAGTGACGTTCCGCTTTGGACAATGCGGGCGTATGCCTGCATCAATATCTGATTCCCGCCCAAAGGGCCGGGAATCGCGAAAAGGGGTTTCATGATGAAAAGAGCGCGCAGGCTTCTCGGGGCTGTCGCCGCGGCGGCGATAGCGGGGCTTTCAGTGTCGGGCTGCGACAGCCCGACAGGCGGCGGCGGGCCGATATTGCCGGAAAGCGTTGGCATAAGCGGGAGCACAGCCCCCCTGCCGCAAGGCGGGCAGCGGCAGTTCAGCGCGGCAGTGGTGCCGGCCGGGGCGCCGCAGGCGGTGGTTTGGAGCGTTGACGCGGCGACCTCGGACGAGGTCACCGTGGCCGGCGGCCTGCTCGTGGCGCGGGCGCCGCAGGGATCGCAGATAATCATCAGGGCCACGGCAGTCGGTCATCCAGAGGTATACGCCACGGCGGCCATTACGGTGGCGGCGCCGGTAGCGCCTGCAAGCGTTGAGGTAACGCCGGCAAGCGCTTACGTTGGACCGGACGGGCAGCGGCAGTTCAGCGCCACGGTGGGACCCGAAGGAGCGCCGCAGGCGGTGACGTGGAGCATCGATCCTGCCGGCGCCGGCGACATAACCCCGGAAGGCCTGCTGCAGGTGGATGCTGCGCCCGGCACTTCCATAACAGTCATAGCCACGGCAGCCGGCACAGCGGTGTCCGGCACCGCGGTCGCAACCGTTGCCGCGCGGCAGCCGATCCCCATTAATGTCACGGGAATACCCGCCAGGTATCGCGGAATGTGGGGCGACATGTCATTGGTGATTCCAGGAACGCTGAATGAAGACAGTTGGGCAGAGGCGGAAATAACTGGCGCTTCGGCAACTTTTACTGTCAGCGCTGTCCCAGGAATTTACGATATTATCTTGACTTTTTTCGGCGCTTCACATGATGTGGTATACAGAGCATCCTCAATAGACATCTCCGCCGGCGCAAATACCTTGCCGTTTGGCCAATTCGCCTTGGTGCCGCACAGCATAACCATAACCGTCACCAATATACCCGCTGCATATCGCGGCGGCTGGGGGGACATAGAGCTGCTTTGCCCTGCGACGGGGAATTTTGTTGACTGGGGCTGGTCTGAGACAGAAGTAACGGGCGCTTCCGCGGTTTTCCGCTTCTGGTTTGTCCAGCCCGGAACGTATGACGTTGACTTGTGGATTAGCGGCACTGGGCGCTGGGGGAGAGCTGTCGCAACCGCAGTGAGCATCGGCGCAACCGCCACTATACCATGGTCTGCCTTTGATTTTGTCGATGGCGGCGAGGTCATGGGCGAGGTCATGTCCGTAACCGTCACGGGAATACCTGCGCGGTACCACGGGGATTGGGGCGATCTGAGCTTGTTTGCGCCGGGAACTCAGAATGACGTCGCCTTTGCTTATGTACCCTTCGTAACCTCTTCCACGACTTTTATGCTGGGAGGCGCCGAGCCGGGGACTTTCGATGTTGTTCTTTATCTTAACGACTTTGGGGTGAGATATGCGCTGCCTTCTTCCAGGCACATCTCCGCCGGCGCCGTCATTCCGTTTAACGACTTTGCTTTGGCGCCTCGGGGCTTCGCCGCGGAGCCTGAACGCGCGGAGCGGGCGCTGCCCGGCCGCCGCCCGGGCGCGCGCCAGATGAGGGAGCGCCGCTAGCGCAAGGCAGGCGCGGCGCCGCCCGCAAGCCCGAAAGCAGGGCTTGCGGGCGGCGCCTTTTGCCCATGCCTAAATTGCATCGGCGCCGGCAGTCACTCCCTCAATATCTGCATCAGTTTTTTGTTGACAAATATTTTTTCCCTGCCGACTTTCACATGCGAGACAAAGCCGTTGCTTTCAAGCTCCGCAAAATACTTTGACGCCGTTTTTCTGTCGATGCTCAGGTTTTTCACCAAATAATCTATCTTCGAGTAAGGGTTTTCAAATATCGTTTCCGCCAGCTCCTTCGAATAAATTTTGGGGAGCCTTCCCTTTATTCCTTCCACCGTCGCATCCAGCAGGCCTTTTATCGACCGGACTTTTTCCAGCGTCAGCCTTGACGTTTCCTCGATCCCCTCCAAAATATACAGCGCCCATTCTTCCCACGCCTCGTTTTTCCTGACCTCCTGAAGCAGGCGGTAATATGAGCTTTTGGTCTTTATAATATACGAGCTGAGATACAGGATGGGGGTTTCCAGGTAGTTTTTTAGCAGCAGATACAAAACATTCAGGATTCTTCCCGCGCGGCCATTGCCGTCGTAAAACGGATGTATGGCCTCAAACTGATAATGCAACAGCGCCATTTTCCACAGGCTATCCTCTTAATTGTTAAGATAATTGCAAAAATCATCCAGCAGCAGGCATATTTCGCCGTGATCCTGCGGCGGCGTGTAAATTATCTCCCCAGTCGCGTCGTTTACAAGGGATGTCCCAGGCTGCTTGCGAATCCCCGCATTGTTTTTTACTATTGTTTCCTGTATTTGCAAAATATCGGCGACGCTGATAATCCGCCTTTTCCTTAGCGCCTCAGATCCCTTGTAAACGGCCTCCCTGTAGTTTAGCACTTCCTTTGCGGATGCGTCCATGTTTTGCGACTGCGCCGTCATATTCTGGTACAATTCGTCGTGAGTGGTGACAATGTTTTCGATTGCCGAGCTTTCCTTTGCCTCCTTCAGGACGATGGCGTTTGTCAGAATGCTTTGGTTTGGGATTACCGAGGCAAACCCCTTCAGCTCGGCCAGCACCCGCCGGGCCTGGGCCTCTTTCCGCAGCACGGCTTTCGTCTCTGTCTTTTCCGCGCCAGCGGACAGCAGCGGCAGCAGGTTTTCGGCAGCTCTCATGTCCAAATTTTACCAAATTTTACCCACGTTGCCAAGACGTGTCCAAATTTCGCCGAATTTTACCCACGTTGCCAAGACATGTCCAAATTCTGCCAAATTTTACCCACGTTGCCAAGACATGTCCAAATTCTGCCGAATTTTACCCACATTGCCAAGACATGCCCAAATTTCGCCAAATTTTACCCGCGCTGGCGCCGCCGGCGCAAGGCTAGCGCAGTCTCTGCTTGCCCAGGCTACCTGTCCCTAAGCTCGCGCTGGGCCTCTCTGTTAAGGTCGCGCTCGCGAATGTCGGAGCGCTTGTCGTAGGCCTTTTTTCCCTTGCACAGCCCCAGCTCCACCTTCACCCTGCCCTTCTTGAAGTAAAACGACAGCGGGATGAGCGTGAAGCCCTTTTCCTCGACCTTGCGCGTTATGCGCTTGATTTCGTCGCGGCGCAGGAGGAGGCGCTTCCTGCGGTCCGGGTCGTGGTTGAACACCGACGAGAAGGGGTTTTCCGACACGCGCAGGGAGCGCAGCCAAACCTCGCCGGAGACGACCTCCGCCCACGCGTCGGGGAAGGAAATCTTGCCGTCGCGGAAGGACTTCACCTCCGTTCCCAAAAGCTCGATGCCGCACTCGTAGGCGTCGTCGATCGAGTAGTCGTGCCGCGCCTTGCGGTTGACAGCGATGACCTTAACGCCCTCGGCCATTCAGCGCCCCGGGGCGGCGGCGCCGAGCGTCTCGGCGGCGCCCGCCGCCCCGCCTGCGCCCGCCGCGCCGCAGGCTGCCCGGTCGGAGCGCTCGGCGCTTTTTCTGGCGATGACGGGGCGGAAGGAGACGAAGGGCGAGGCGCTGGCGGGGGGGAGGAAGGCCCTCGTCTCGGCGCCGGTGACCCCGGCGGCGTTCAGCCAGGAGCCGCCGCGCACGGGGCGCTCGGGCGAGCCCACCGCGTCGATGGCCCACTGCGGGGCGCAGAAAATCGGAAGCGGCGCGTAGGGCTCGGCGCACCACTCCCACGACCCGCCGCTGCCGGCAAAGGCGCCGCCGATTTCGGCGCCGGCCCACTCCCGCGCGGACTTCGCGGCGAACTCCCACTCGGCCTCGGTGGGGAGCCTCGCCTCCCAGCCGTCAAGCTCGGGCGGGAGCATCGAGGTGAGCCACTCGCAGAAGGCCCGCGCCGCATGCCAGGAAACGGCGCCGACGCCGGAGCCGGACCAGCCGCCGCCCGGCGAGAAAATCCCGAAGTCGGCCAGGTAGTCCTCCGTGGCGAGCCCCAGGCGCGCAAGCTCGCCTAGGTTGTCCCTGCGCCACTTTGGATTGGCGTCCAGGAAGCCGGCGAAAACCGAGGGCGGCACCTGCTCGGCAGAGGCGAAAAACGGCTCGACCGGCACAAGGCGCGCGAACGGCTCGCCCTTCGCAAGGGCGCCGCCGCCAATCCCCGAAAACAGAAGCCCGCCCACGCGAACCTGCGCCAGGGGAAGCCCGGCGGGGGGGGGGCCGGCAGGATTCGGCGCAAGCGACTGCGAGGCCGGGGCGGCGGCGCCGGCGGCAAGCTGGCTCGCGTGCCAGCCCGAGGCGGCAAGCGCCGAGGCCGAATCCGCGGGGAGGACGCCGGCAAGCCACAGCGCCGAGGCCGGGCTGCCGTCGAGAAAGGCCGCGATTTCCCGAACCGTTCGCGCAAGGCCCATGGGAGAGGGCGAGCTGCCGCCTGAATCCGCCAGCGCCTTTGCGCGGGCAAGATCCCGCAGCGCCGCGCGGGTGGAGGCGAACCTCGCCGACGCGGCGATTATCCCGGCGGCGCATTCCCCCGCCGCCGCGGCGCCTATGCGGTAAACGCCCTCCGAAAGGCTGCGCGGAACCTGCCAGCGCGCCGAGGCCTCCCCGCCGAAGCTCCACTCGGCATGCTCGGCCGCGGAAAGCGCAAGCGCGGCCGCGGGATCCGCCGCGCGCAGCTCGGCGAAAACGCGGTAGCGGCGCGGGAAAAGCCCGGAGGCGAAGGCGCGCCTTGGAACGTCGCGCTCGAAGCTCAGGGGCTCGAAGCCCGGCAGCGAGGCCTCCATGGAGCGCCTGCCGGCCGGGACGAAAAAGCCCGACGGGGAAGTCCCCGCGTGGGCGCCGTCAATCCTCAGCGCCGCGCCGGACGGCTCGCTCGAAAAAACAACCCTCGCGCCGGGGTTCCTGAGCCCTGGGAGGAAAAGCGCGAAAAACAGCGCGGCCAGCAGCGCCGCCGAGTACAGCGCGGCAAGCCAGGCCCCCGGGCGCAGGCCGAAAAGCGGCCTGAGCCGCACCCTGTCCTCGGGCTCGAAATCCCTCGCGGCTGGCTTTTTCTCTCGCATAAGGCGATTCTACGCCGCCCGGGGCGCCGGTGTCAATGCGGCCCGGCCCGCCGCGCATCGGCCCCGCTCAGGCGGCGCCGCCTCCCCTCCCCCTCCCCCGCTTGCCGCGCTCCCCGTTTTGCGCTACCCTGAAAGCCGATGACCCAAAAGCAGCAGGACTTTTTCGACAGGCTACAGGCCGCCACCGAGTCGTTTCTGACGCGGCGCAAAAGGGCGCGCAGGATCAGGAAGGCGAGGCAGAAGGCAAAAAACCCCGTTCTGGACTGGCTGGAGGCCTTCGTCTGGGCCGCCGGCATGGTGCTGCTGGCGAACCAGTACCTTTTGCAGGCATACGTCATCCCGTCGGGCTCGATGATAGGCGCGCTGGAAATCGGCGACAGGATTTTCGTCAACAAGCTCATCTACGGGCCGGAGCTGCTGCCCGGCATAGGGAAAATGCCCAGCCCCTTCAGCCCGCAGCGCAACGACGTCATAATCTTCGAAAACCCCTCCTACGTCTCGAGGGGGCCGGCCTTCGACGTGCTCCAGCGGATCGTCTACATGCTCACCCTCTCCATGGTTGACATCAACCGCGACGAGGAGGGGCGGCCCAGGGCGCAGTTCCTGATCAAGCGCGCCGTCGGGATGAGCGGCGACAGAATCGCCATCGAGAGGGGCGAGCTGCGCATACGCTTCGCCGGGGACGACAGGTGGACGGACGAGCGCGAGCTTGCGAGGATGCGCGGGTGGGGGCACTCCATCGGGCGGCTCATGGAGGAGGGGCAGTACCCGCTGCTGGAAAGGGCGGGAAGGGCCGACGCCTGGCGCGACCTTGGCATGCCCGCGCCGGATCACCTGCGCGACGCCATGGCCGCCGCCGCCGCCATCCGCTTTCCGGACTACGCGGCGCGCGAGAAGGCGCGGCTGGAAACGCTGCGCGGCGCCCTTCCCCACGACCGGCGCCACGCCAGGGAGCACGCCCGGCGGAGGCTTGGCTGGTACGTGCCGGAGGGCAGGATTTTCCCGCTTGGCGACAACCGCGACAACTCGCGGGACGCGCGCTACTTCGGCCCGGTGCAGCTTTCCAAGGTGCTGGGCAGGGGGGCCGTCATTTACTGGCCGCTGAATAGAATCGGGGCCCTCAGGTAGGGGAGGAGCGAGAATGTTCAACAAGTCACTGCAGTACTCGGTCGCGGCCCAGAAGCGCGAGCGGTACAAGGCGCTGAGGGCCGCGCTTGCCCTGCTGGTAATGTTCGTCCTGTTCAACGCGATCCACTCCTTCCTGCTGTCGGTGTGGGTCATCAGAAGCGACTCAATGCAGCCGGGCCTTCGCAGCGGCGACCGCCTTCTGGTGGCGTCTTCCGCGCTGCCGTTCCTGGCCGCGGACATGAGGGGAAACGGCGCCGGGGGCATCCCCTACGGGCGCGGGACAATCGTCCTGGTTGACAAGTCGCGCGGCGAGGGGCGAAACCCGCTGCTTTCGCTGGCCGACGGCTTCCTCAGGTTTTTCACGGCGCAGCAGGCCGGCTTTCCCGGCAGGGGGGAGAGCCTGTACATGAAGCGCCTCGTGGGGCTGCCAGGCGACGAGGTGAGCATGATCAACTTCGTCATGCGCGTGCGGCCGGCGGGCAGCGAATTCGCGCTAACCGAGTTCGAGCTGGCGCAAAGGCCCTACTACCCGTCCATCCCGCAGGTGCCGGCGCTGTGGGACTCGTCGCTCCCGTTCTCGGGGAGCATGGCCGGCATCACGCTGGGCCCCGGCCAGGGCTTCGTCGTGTCCGACGACAGGGGCAGCACCAGCGACTCGCGCACCTGGGGCCCCATTGCCGCCGAAACGATAGCCGGCAGGCCCCTTCTGCGCTTCTGGCCCCCCTCCAGGATAGGCATCCCATAAGCCCGCCCGGCGCCGAGGGTCGGGCTGCCGGCAGCGGCGCCGCCGCGAGCGGCGCCGGCTGGCGGGAGGCCTCGCTTTACGCGCACGTCCCCTTCTGCGCGAGCCTTTGCGGCTACTGCGATTTTTTCTCCGCCGCCGGCGCCGGCGAGGCAGAAATGGACGCGTTCGTGGAGGCGGCGCTGGAAGACGCGGAGGACCAGCTTTCCCTTTTCCAAATCGGCAGCGTTCCCAGCGCCTACATCGGCGGGGGGACGCCGTCGGCGCTGGGGGCCGGGCGCATCGGGCGCCTGCTTTCCGGGCTGGGCAGGCTTTTCGCCGGGCTGCGCAGCCCTCCCTCCGAGATCACCGTGGAGGCAAACCCCGAGTCCGCCGGCGCCGATTTCCTGCGGGCCTGCGCCAGCGGCGGCGCCACCAGAATCAGCCTCGGCGCCCAGACCTTCAGCGCCAAGTCGCGCGGGGCGATAGGGCGCGCGGGGAGCCCTGCGCTGCTGGAGCGCCGGCTCGCCCTGGCGGCGCGGCACTTCCCCGGCGCCTTTTCCGCCGACCTCATCGCCGGCCTTCCCTTCCAGACCCACGGCATCCTGGCAGGCGACATCGAGCGCCTGCTCGCCCACGGCCCGGCGCACGCCTCGCTTTACAGCCTGACGCTCGAGCCCGAAACGCCGCTGGGCAGAAAGGCCCTCGGCGGCGGCGCCGGCGCGATCGGCCTTCCGGATCGGGACGAGGCGGACGGCCTTTGGATCGCGGGGCACCAGATGCTGGAAAGCGCCGGGCTCGCGCAGTACGAGGTTTCCAGCTTCGCCCTGCCCGGCAAGGCCTGCGCCCACAACATCCGCTACTGGAACATGGAAAGCTGGATTGGCATCGGCCCGGCCGCCTCCAGCACGCTGATTTTCGAGGGGGAAGGCGAAGCGCCGGCTTTCGGGGAGCGGCCCTCCCTGCGGGAGGCGACGCCGGCGCAGGCCTCGCCGCCGGCGGCGCGGCGCTTCGCTTACCCTGGCGACGTCGCCGCCTACCTTTCGGCGCCGCGGCCCCGCCTGGCCATCGCGCAGGCCGAGGCGCTTTCCCGCTCGGACCTGATGCGGGAAAGCCTGCTCATGGGCTTTCGGCTCCGATCGGGGCCCGACGAGCAAATCTTCAGGCGGCGCTTCGGCATGGGCATAGCCGACTGCATCCCCGGAGCGGTCGCCCGCTGGCGCGAAAGGGGCTTTTTCGCCGAGGGCATGGCGCCTTCCGCCAAGGGCCTGCTCTTCGCCGGCGCCTTCCTGCGCGACGCCTTCGCCGAGCTTGACTCGGCGGCGAGCGGCGGGCCCGGCGCCTGAGGGCCTAGCGCCTGAGGGCCTAGCGCGGGCGGGCTTGGCTCTGGGCAGAGGCATCCGGCTTCTCAAGCCGGAACAGCATGAAGCTGCTTTCCGCGCCTTCCTGAGTGTTTGGCTCGCCATTGGCGCATGCGCGGCTGACCCGCCACTCGGCGGGCCATGCGTCCCTTGGAAAATGGGATGTTTGGATGCGGGGCTCACCGGCGCCGGGCGGGCGCAGCCCCGCTTGGCCAAAGGCGCCGTTTTTCCGATAATGTCCCTACCATGAAACGCGCAGCCTTCGCGGCCGTCCGCCGCTCACTTGCCCAAGCCTCCGGCGCCCATGCCCCAGCCGCCCTCGCCCAAGCCTCCGGCGCCCATGCGCCAACTGCCCCAGCCAAAAGCGCCCCGGACGTCGCGCGCCGATGCTCCCGCGCGCCAAAGCGCCGCGCCTTCGCGCTTTGCGCCGCGCTCGCGCTTGCCGCGGCGTCCTGCGCGCCGGGGCGGGGGATTCCGCAGCGCGAGGACCTGTTTTCGCTCGACATTGGGCCCATGGCGGATCAGATAGCGCTGTTTGTCTTTCCGGACGACGCGGGGATGCCAAGGGCCAGCGTTGCCATGAGGGACGGGTTTTTCTTCGTCTCGGACGGCGCGGGGCGCAGGATCGCGCGCTACAGCTCGTTCGGCGACCTTTTGTTCCTCGTCTTCAACGACGAGGCGGGCGCCGAGCCGGACGGGCTTCGCATGAGGACCGAAACCGACGGGCAGATGACGCGCTGGGCCTTTGGCTTCCCGTTCCGCTCGCCGGGCCGAATCGCCGTGGACTCGCGCCGGCACATCTTCGTCGAGGAGATAATGCCGGACGGCCATCACGTCCTCGACGCGGAAAACCAGACATTGCAGGACAGCGTCGTTCTGCGCTTCGACCAGGACGGGCGCTTCATGTACTTCATCGGGATGGGGGGGCGCGGGGGGCCGCCGTTTCCGCGCATTGCGGGGATTCACCACTCGGTCAACGACGAGCTGGTCGTCGTCAGCCGCCTTGCCACGGGCTGGAAGGCATTCTGGCACGACGCGCAGGGGCGGCAGTTCACGGTTCAGCTTCGCAACAGCGCCATCCCGGCTCCGCCCGGCCTTTACGACTTTTTCGCCTCGATTGACGCCGTGTTCCCGGCGCCGGACGCGAGGAAGCTGTTCGTCAAAATCGACTACTACCGCGACGTCTTCGAGCCCCTGACCGGCAACCGCGCCGGCACCGAGGCGCTCAACTCCTACGTCTGGATTCTCGACGTCGACTCCGAGGCCTTCGAGGGCTTCGCGCAGGTGCCGTTCTTCGAGCACACGCACGTCGAGCGGGGAAGGGAGGCGCGCGTGAGCCTGCAATACTCGATGATGGGCGTGGCCAATGGCGGCGCCATGCTGTTTTACTTTCCCGTGGAGGACGGCCGCGCGCTTCTGCGCATGAACTCCGACGGGAGCGGCGCCCGCAAGGGGCGCATCCGAATCGACCCGGAGATGCTGGTCTTCAACTCGTTCCACCTTTCCCCGGAGGGGGCGCTTTCGGCGCTTCTTGCCGACGAGTGGTCGGCGACGATGGCGCTGTGGCGGATGGAGGAATTCGTGGCGGGCGAGCCAAGGCCGTGGGCAAGGCCCCTACGGGACTGACCGGCGCCGCCCGCGCCCGGCCCCTCGCGCTGCCGGCTTTCAGGGCCCCTGCCCCCGAGCCGCTGGCCCTGGCCGTAGAGGCAAGGGCGCTGGACGCCGAGGCCTCGGCGCGCTGGGGCCTTGATCCCCTCGCGCTGGTCGAGGCCGCCGGCAGGGCCTGCGCCGGCGCTTTGCTCGGCGCCCTTGGCGGCGCCCTTGGCGGCGCCCTTGGCGGCGCCCTTGGCGGCGCATTGGGCGGCGCCCTGCTCGGCGCCCCCGGCGGCGGCGGCGCCTTGGACTGCCTCGGCGCCGGGCCCGGCTGCGCAGGCTCGCGCCGCGGCGGCGCCTACCGGCGGAGCTGCGGCCGCGGGGCCGGCTGCGCGGGCTCGCGCGGGCTTTTCCCGCGCGGCGCGCGCTTTTCCGTTCTGGCGGGAAGCGGGAGCAACGCGGCGGACGCGCTGGTCATGATGCGGGCGCTGATCCTGGGCGGCAGCGCCGAGGGCCGCGGCTGCGAGGTTTTTTTCGCGCGCATGCCGGGGGGCGAGAAAACCCCGGCTGCGCTGGCGGCGACGGCGCTGCAGAGGCTCGGCGCAAAGGCAAGGGCCTGGGCCGGCGCCGGGGATCTGGCGCCGCCTCCGGGCGGGGGGCCGTGGATCGTCGTCGACGGGATCGCCGGCTCCGGGCTGGACGGCCCCCTGCGCGGCGCCGCGCTTGAAATGGCCATGGCGGCGAATGCCCTGCGCGAGGGGCGCCTGCCGGGCGGCGGCGCCTCGGGGCCCGGCGCCGGCGCTGAAGCAGCGGGCGCTGAAGCGGGCGCAGATGCCGGCGGCGGGGCCCTTTGGCGCAGGCCCATTGTCGCCTCGATAGACGTTCCATCAGGAGCGTTCGACGGCTGGCGGCGCGGGATGCCCATCGTCGGCGCAGACGTCACGCTGGCAGTCGAGCCGCGCAAGCTCTGCCTTTACGCGCCGGCCGCGCGGCCCCATGCCGGCGCGATTGCCCCCGTTCGCGGGATTTTCCCTCCGGCGCTGCTTGCCGCGCATTGCGGCGCGGAGCTTTTGGACTGGGAAAGCGCCTCCGCGCGCATTCCGCCGGTGCCTAAGGACGCGCACAAGTACGGGCGCGGGCTGGTCGAGATCAGGGCGGGCTCGCCTGGCGCGGCCGGCGCAGCGCGGCTCGCTGCCCTCGGCGCCCAGGCCGGCGGCGCGGGCATAGCGCGGCTCATAGCCGATCCGGAAATTTGCGCGATCCTTGCCGGCTCGTGCTTCGGCGCAATGGTCGCCGCCTGCGGGCATGCCAATGGCGAGGCGGGCGGCGATGCCGGCAATGCCGCCGGCGCGGGCCGGTTTGCCCCGGACGCGGCGCTTTTGGGGCCGGGCTGGGGAAGGGGGCCGGGGCGGGCGCGCCTGCTTGAGGCCTACCTGGAGCGCGAGAGGGGCGGGCCGAGCGGAAAGGGCGGAAAGGGCCTTCCCCTCGTTCTTGACGCGGACGCGCTGGCGCTGGCGAAGGGCGCGGCCTTTGGCGGCCGGGCGATTCTCACCCCGCACGTCGGGGAGTTCGCCGCCTGCTCGGGGCTTTGCGCCGAGGAAATCCTCGCCGACCCCGTCCCGGCGCTGAGGGCCTTCGCCGCGGAGCGAAACGCGACCGCGCTGCTCAAAAGCCACGTAATGGCGATAGCCGCGCCGGACGGGCGCGCGGGGATTGTGGACGGAATGAACCCGGCGCTGGCGGCCGGCGGATCCGGCGACGTGCTTGCCGGCCTTTGCGCAGCCATCGCCGCCCGCGCCGCCGCCGAGGATCGCTTCGACGGCTACGACTGCGCCTGCGCCGCGGCGGCGCTTCTCGCGCGCGCAGGCGAATCGGAAGGGGTCGCGGGCAGGTTCGCGGGCCCGGAGGACATTGCCAGGGCCGCCGCCGAAATTGCCGGCGGCGCCTGGATCGGGGCCTAGCCAGCGCAGCTCGGCGCCGGCGAATCGGCGGCGCCGAATATCGGCGGCGCAATTGGGCCAAAGCCGGCGGGATTTGGCAGGGAGGAGCATATGAGCGGCGGAGAAAAAGAGGGGGAGCGGAAGCGGCCGAACGCCGGCTACCGCCTGAGCAAGACGCGGGAGGACCTGCGCCCGGACGAAATCGTCTACCACTACGACAGGGAGCGCCGGCTGGAAAAGGCGCCAAAGGCCGTGCGCGATCTGTACTGCGCCGAGGATCCGCCGCGCCGCTCCGGCCTTATCCGCGCCGGCGGCAGGGCGCAGCTTTTCACCATGATCGCCATCCTGCTGGTCTCGATTCTGGCGCTGGCCGCCACGCTGCTGGGCAGGGACGCCGACGCGCGCGACATCGGCGGCAACCGCGTCACGATTCAGGCGATAAGATACGACGGCATGATCATCATGGCGCTGGCAAAGACGGCCCCAAGCGCCAGGCAGTTCCTCAGCCTGAGGCGCGTCCGCCGGCCCCACGTTGGCCCGGTCGCCATCGAGGTCTTCCCTATTCAGCCGCCGGAGATTGCCGCCATGGGCCTTCCCCCCCAGCCGTCGTTTTACCACTCGGCGGTTTTCACCGAGGAGTCGCCCGAGTTCTTCCGCTTCGCCCTGCCCTTCGACGCCGAGGAGCTGGGCCTGGCCTTCAGGGCCGACGGCTGGGAGGCCCTCGCGCGGGTCAGGGTCGAGTGAGGCAGCGCGCAGGGCGGGCGGCGCAGGGCGGGCGGCGCGGATTGTCGGGGCGGCGCCAGCGGGCGCTTGGGGCATTGACCAAAGGCGCCGGCGCCGAGTATACTGAGGGGCGAGGTTGAGCGATGTGGCAGTTGAACATGTTTTCGATAATTTTCAATGGGCTGGCCGGCTTCCTTTTCATCCAGGGCGATGCCATTGACAAGGGGGGCGGCGAGGGCGAGACGAAGGCGCCGCCTTTCAGCGGGGGCTTCAAGCTGATCGTCGGCGTCGCGGCCGGCGCCGTCGGGATTCTGAAGCTGTTCGCCCCGTTCAGGTACCCGGACAGCGGAATCCACGGGGCGCCCATTCTGGGGGACCTGATTCCGGCGGCGGCGGGCATTGCGGCCGGCTTCATGCTGGTTTACGGCTTCTACCGCGAGCAGCGCAGCGGCGCCTATGCAGACGGAAAGCTGGATCGCGCGTGGGACGAGCTTTCGCGGATAAAAAGGCTGCTTGGAATTGCCTGCGTTGCCGCGGCGGCGCTGCACCTGATTTTCGCCAGGTTCGTATTTCTGTAAAATGACGGGAATGGTGGCCCCCGTGGCAAGCATACTGCCGGAATACCGCCGCTCCGTCGCCGGCATAGCGCTGGACGGCGGGCGGCTGTTCATTGCGCGCAGGAAGCCCGGCGGCAGCATCGGCGGCAAGTGGGAATTTCCGGGCGGCAAGCCGGAGGACGGCGAAAGCGACGCCGACGCGCTCAGGCGGGAATACCTGGAGGAGTTCGGCGCCGAGATTTCGGTGGGCCCCCTGCTTGCCAGGGCGGAGTTCTCGAACGGCGGCAGGCTGTTTTTCCTAAGCGGCTACCGGGTCTTCCTCAGCTCCTTCGGCTTTTCGATGGCCGAGCACACCGAGTGGCGCTGGGCCGAGCCCGCCGAGATCGAGGAGCTGCATTCCTCCGGCTGCTTCGCCGGCTCGGACATGCGCCTTCTTCCCGCCCTGCGCAAATGCGCCCTGCTCTGATGGCCGCCCTCAAGCCGGGCGCAGGCCTTCCGGGCGCCCGCCTGAAGATGGCCCGCCTTCCGGGCGCCCGCCTGCCTGGCGCCGGCCCGGCAGGCGCAGCGCAAAGGCTCGCCCTTGCCTGCTGCGCGGCGCTGGCCCTTCTTCTCGCGGCCTCCTGCGCCAGGCGGATCCCCCCCCCCGTCCTTCCCCCCGAAACAATCCCCCTTTCGCACGAGTACGTCGGCTACGGCGTGGTGAACGCCCTCTACGCCCGCCTGGGCACCGGCGCGTCCGACGCCGCCCCCGCAGCCGGCCACGCGCGAATGGGAACCGTCGCCCGCATCCTTGAGCGCCGGCTAGTGATGGACGGCGGGCGCAGGGAATCCTGGCTGCTGATCGAGGCCGAGGCGACGGGCTGGATAAGGGAAGACCTTGTCGACGTGTTCGCCAACGCGGCTCAGGCCCGCGCCGCGGCGCAGGCCATGCGCTAGCGGGGGCGGCGGCGCGATCTTTCGGGGCGCCCGGCCAAATCCCGCGAAGGCCCCGGCGGCAGGCGCCTCCCCCGCGGCGCCCTCAAGCGGCGCGGCTTGGCTTTCGGCGCAAGGCATTGCCCCGCCATGGCCTTGATTTTGCCTGAGGCAACGCGCCCCCCTTGACAAAAGCCGCCGCGAAAGTGTATGCTTGCAGGATGCCCCATCGGCGGGGCGCCATAAAATAACCCTGCAGGGAGGCCAGCGAATGGCAAAAGTAGAGCTTAAGAGCATTGGGAAGGTGTACGAGGGCGGCGTCCGCGCCGTCGAAAACGCCAACATCACGATCGAGGACAAGGAATTTGTCGTGCTGGTAGGGCCGTCCGGCTGCGGAAAGTCAACCACGCTCCGCATGATTGCCGGCCTTGAGGACATCACGGAGGGCGAGCTGTACATCGACGGCGAGCTCATGAACGACGTTCCGCCCAAGGACAGGAACATCGCCATGGTGTTCCAGAACTACGCCCTGTATCCCCACATGAACGTTTACGAAAACATGGCCTTCGGCCTGCGAATAAAGAAGGTGCCGAAGGACGAAATCGAGAGGCGCGTCAAGGACGCGGCGAAAATCCTCGACATCGAGAAATTCCTCGACCGCAAGCCAAAGGCGCTTTCCGGCGGCCAGAGGCAGCGCGTCGCGGTCGGCCGCGCCATCGTCCGCAACCCGAAGGTCTTCCTTTTCGACGAGCCGCTTTCGAACCTCGACGCGAAGCTGCGCGTGCAGATGCGCGCCGAGCTTTCCAGCCTGCACCTGCGCCTGAACGCGACCATCGTCTACGTCACCCACGACCAGGTCGAGGCCATGACCATGGCGAGCAAAATCGTCGTCATGAAGGACGGGTTCATCCAGCAGATCGGCTCGCCGCTTTACCTTTACAACCACCCGGCGAACAAGTTCGTCGCGGGCTTCATCGGCTCGCCTCCCATGAACTTCCTCACCGTGCGCCTGATCGACGAGGGCGGCACCTTCATGCTGGACGAGGGCTCCTTCAGAATCAAGCCGGATCCGGGCCACGTCGAGTACCTGAAGAACTACGTGAACAAGCAGCTTCACTTCGGCATCCGCCCGGAGGACCTGAACTACACCCAAAGCGGAGGGAACAACGCCTTCGACACGAAGGTCACCGTTGTCGAGCCCCTGGGCGCCGACACGCACCTTTGGCTTTCCACCGGCACGCAGCCGCTGGTTGCCCGAACCGAGCCGCACTACGCTTTCAAGGTCGGCGACACCGCGTCGTTCATCCCCAGGATGGACAAGGCGCGCTACTTCGACAAGGAAACCGAGCTGGCCATAATTCCGGGGCCGCTTGTATAGGCGGCCATGAAGCGGGGGCGCTGCCGGCTGCATGCCGGGGGCGCCTTCCCGCGGGGCGCGGCCGGCGGGCTTTCCGCCTGAGCCTGCCCCTTGATGATTGGCCCGGCGCCTGGGTTTGGCGCCGGGCAGTTGTACCGAAAGCGCGCGCTTACCGACTTTGCAATTTGCACAAAATTGATGCGGGCAGGAGCAGCGGGTCTTTGCCTTTCCGTCTGCCCGCCCCCGGCTATTGAAATGACTGTTGACGAAAACCAGACCTTTGCCTCGTTCGGCCTTTCGCAGGCCATGCTAGACGCCATCGCCCGAAAGGGCTGGTCGGCGCCGAGCTCGATTCAGGCGATTGCGCTTCCGCGGCTGCTTGCCGACGAGGGGCACTGCATCGTGAAGGCCCGCACGGGCACAGGGAAAACGGCCGCATTCGGCATTCCCCTCATCGAAAGGCTGCACGGGGCGGGCCAGGCGCCGCGGGCGCTGATTCTCGCGCCCACCAGGGAGCTGGCGCTTCAGGTCGCGCGGGAAATCGCGTCGCTGGTGGCGGGAAACTACCCGCGGGTGACGGCCGTCTACGGCGGCTCCTCCATCCGAAGCCAGATAATGGACCTGCGCCGCGGAACCGAGATCGTCGTAGGCACCCCGGGCCGCGTCATGGATCTGATGGACCGCAAGGCGCTGGACGTTTCCGCCGTTGACTGGTTCATCCTGGACGAGGCCGACGAGATGCTCGACATGGGCTTCTTCGAGGACGTCGAGAAAATCCTCGCCGCCGTCAACGCCGCCGCCGCGGCCGCAGCCGCTTCCCGGGCAGGCGCCGCCGAGCCGGGCGGGGCCTCGGCTGCCGCGAAAGGCGCCGAGCCAAGCGATGGCGCCGATGCCGGCGAGGGCGAGGGCAATGGCGATGCGGAAGGCGCCGAAACCCGCGAGGCCGGCGAGGGCAGCGGCGCCGATGGCGGGGAGGGCGAGGCCGCCGAAGGCGCCGGGAAAGAAGGCGGGAATGCCGCCGAGGGCGCCGCGGAAGAAGGCAGGGGCAAGGCGCCCCGCCCGCGCAGGGAGGCGCCCGCACCCAAGCGCTCCCTGCACATAGCGCTGTTCTCGGCCACCATGCCCGAGCCCATTCTCAGGGTGATTCGCAGGCACATAGGCGACGCGGAAATAATCGCGGACTCCGCGCCGGACGACGAAAGGCCTCTGGTGGACCAGTTCTGCATGCTGGTCAAGCGCGAGGACAAGCTGGAGGCGGCGCGGCGGGTCATCGACAGCGCCGCCGAGTTCTACGGGCTGATATTCTGCGCAACGAAGGCCGAAACCGACGAGCTGGCGCGCCGGCTGGTCGAGGCGGGCTACCCGGCCGAGGCCATCCACGGCGATCTTTCCCAGGACGTGCGCGAGCGCACCCTGCGCCGCTTCCGCCTGCACCGCGCCGTCGAGGGCGGCGACCCGGCCATTCTGGTCGCCACGGACGTCGCGGCGCGCGGCCTTGACATCGAGCATCTCAGCCACGTAATCAACTGGGACCTCCCCAACGACCGCGAGACCTACGTCCACCGCATCGGCAGGACGGGCCGCGCGGGCCGGCGCGGCGTGGCGATCAGCCTCGCCACCCCCGCCGACCGGCGCCGCGTGCACATGCTCTCCAAGATGATGGAAAAAAACATCGGCACCGGCATCCTTTTCCTGAAAGTCCCCTCGGTCAAGGCCGTGATGAAGGCGCTGCGCCGGCGGATCAGCTCCGCCGCGGTGGCCGCGCTGCCCGGCTTCAACCTTGCCGAGGCCTCGCCCGCCGCAGCGCATCCCGCGCAGCAGGGCGCCGCGCCCGGCCTTTCCGGCGCCGCCCCTGCGCAGGGCGGCCCTGCGGAAATCGCCCGGCTTGGCGGCGCGGCTGCCCATGCCGGCGCTGCCGGCGCGGACGGCGCAAGCGCTGCCGGCATAACCGGCGACGGCGACATTGGCATTGACAGCGACGCGGGCTTTGCCGACGGCGGCAGCGCCGGCGCGGACGGCGCAAGCGCTGCCGGCATAACCGGCGACGGCAACATTGGCATTGACAGCGACGCGGGCATTGTCGACGACGCAAGCGCCAGCGACAACAACGGCACGGACGGTGCAAGCACTGCCAACATAACCAGCGACATTGGCATTGACAGCGACGCGAGCATTGCCGACAATGCCGGCGCCAGCGACAACAACGGCGCGGACGGCGCAAGCGCTGCCGGCATAACCGGCGACGGCGACATTGGCATTGACAGCGACGCAGGCATTGCCAACGGCGCCAGCGCTGTCGGCATAACCGGCGACGCGAGCTTTGCCGCCAGCGCCGGCGGCAACACCGGCAGCGCAAGCGCTGCCGCCAGCACCGGCGCTGACAGCAGCGCAGGCGTCTCGGCCGGCGCCGCAGCCGCATTGCCGTGCGAGCCCCCACCGCCGGCCTCGCCGTTTCTGGCAAAGGTCTGCCGAAACCTCATCGACAGGCTTGGCGCGGAAAGGGCCGTGGAGGCGCTGGTCACCATGAGCTACGGCAACCTGCTGGACCCCGCGCGCTACGGCCCGATAACCGAGTTCTCCGAGGAGGACTTCGCCGATCCGGGCAGGCTAGCGGGCCGCGGCGCCGGCAGGGGCCGCGACGATCGCAGGCGGGGCCGCCCGAGGGGCCGAGGGGACTGGGACGACTTTGCCGCCCCGAGAGGCCGCGATTTCGGCAGGGGCCGCGACCGCGACCGCGCGCACGGAGGCGGCGCGCCTCATGGCGCGGCGCCTTACGGCTCGGCGCCGGCAGGCGGCTCCTTTGACGGCCGCGCGGCGCCTGGAAGCCGGCCGTTTGCAGGCGGCGGCTTCGACGGCCGCGCGCGCGGAAGCGGCGCGCAGGGAAGCGCGGCGCATGGCGGCGGCGCCTACGGCGACCGAGCCAGCGGCGGGCGGGCGGCGGGCAGGGGCGCCTATGGCGATCGCCCGGGCGGCGGATACGCGCATGAAGGCCGCGGGGCGGACGGGCGCGAGCCGGGCGGCCGCTCAGGCGCGGGGCATGAGCCGCTCAGCCGCTCGGGAGGCTCCCGCCCGCCAATGGGGCGGGCCTTTTCCGAGGGCCGCAAGCCCCAGGCAAAAGGCCAGGCCTTTGGGGGGGAGCGCCGCGCGCCGGGCGCAAGGCGCGGGCCGGGCAGGGCGCCTTGGGAGGCCGGCGGCATGGAGGACTTCATCCGGGTTTACGTGGGACAGGGGCGGCAGCACGGCGCCGGGGCCAGGGAAATCGCGGCCTACCTGACGCGGGCCGGCGGCGTTCCCAGCCGAATGGTGGACGAAATCGAGCTGAAGGACTTCTGCTCCTTCGCCACCCTCCCGGCCGACGCTGCGCGCAAGGCCTGCGCCTTCTCGCGCAGGGAGGCCGCCGAGCCGGCCATCCGCCCCGCCAAGCCGGACAGGCAAAGCGAGCCCTGGTGACGCGCCGCGCGCCTGCGGGCGGCGGCGCCTCGGGCGCCCGGGCTTCGCCCGAGGGGCTTCGCTCGAAAGGCGCCGACCTAAGGGCGCCGCCGAAAAGGCGCCGCTGGCCCGCAGGCTAGATCGGTCCATTCGCGGCGAATTTCATTTGACAAAGCCTGAGCCTTTTTGGTAAACTGCCCGTAACTAACTTTGTTTTGCGCCTTTTGCAGCGGCGCGCCCCATGGGAAGCCGGGTTTCCGGCGGCCCTGGGGCGCTTGCGGCTGCGCCTTTGCCAAACAGAGCATCATAAGATTGGCGGCGCCGCGGACTTGCAGGGCGCCGCCACTAAGCGCAGGGGGAAACTATGTCTATTAAAAACCGCAGCGTCAAGTCGCAAATCCTAATCATGATGGCCACGGTCATCCCGATCACGATTGTCGTGGTCGGCGCCGCCCGCATAAGCGAGACGCAGCGCCAGTCCATCTCAAGCGCGGCCGAGCGCCTGGAAAGCAACGTCGTCATGACCGATCTGGTCTTCACCAAAATGATGAACAGCGCCTGGAGCACGCTGGATGTCATGTACGCCTTCCCGGCCTTGCAGGCTGCCATGCGGGGTGCCTCCATAGAGCCCCTTCATGATGTCTTATGGCCCTTATTCGAGATCAATACGATGCTGGGCGAAATAACGCTTGGGGGCAACGTGTTCGAATACGGCGTTTACGGCGCCTTAATGACTAAAGACAGCGATTTCTACATACTGTACTCGGCCTTCACTTTTCCCATGGCCCCTGGTTTTAACGTAAGAAACACCCCGTTCGTCGAGAACGCCCGGCAGGCCGAGTTGGGCAACTCGTGGATGAGCAACGTAGTCCCAAGCCCCGTAACCGGCCTGATGCAGATTTGGATAACGCGCCCCGTAATGGAGGGCAACACGCTTCTGGGCATGGTAGGCATACCTGTCCACACCGCGGGTTTGGCCCATTATCTGGAAAGCCAGGTTTACCGAACAGGGCGGTACTTTACGGTAATAACCGACACCCTTGGCAATGTCGCCTATTCCAACAGGCCCGAATACGTGGGCCGGAACATAATCGAGTTGGGCATGGCCCCCAGTCTGGCCCTGTTGCCGCAGGATCAAATGTTCGAGTACAGGTCCGCGGTAACGGGCAACAGGGAGCTGGTGCACCTGCACACGACGCCGGAAAACGGCTGGATGGTTATCAGCGGCATCGACCGTCAGTCGAGAACAGCCACGGCGGGGGACATGGTAATGAACGTGCTGCCTGTGGTTCTGGTGATGCTTATCGCCATGGCGCTGCTTCTGTACGTGCTGCGCGCTTTGAAGCCGCTTCAGCTTCTGGCGAGCACTCTTAACAACATCGCGAACGGCGAAGGGGATCTGACGGTGAGGCTTCCGGAAACGGGCGCGCGCGAGATAGCCGACGCTTCCAAGTACTTCAACCAGACCATGGAGAAAATCCGGGGGCTGATCATCGCAATCAAAAAGCAGGCGGGATCGCTTGCGGACATTGGCAACGATCTTGCCAGCAACATGACGGAAACGGCCACGGCGATGAACGAGATCGCCGCGAACATACAGAGCATCAAAGGCAGGGTCATCAACCAAAGCGCCAGCGTCACCGAGACAAACGCGACAATGGAGCAGGTCACTGTCAACATCAACAAGCTAAGCGGCAACGTCGAGTCGCAGACCGGCGCCGTGCAGCAAGCCGCGTCCGCCCTGGAGGAAATGCTGGCGAATATCCGGTCCGTTACCGCGAGTTTAGGCAAAAACGCCGAAAGCGTTCGGGAGCTGGAGGGTTCGGCGGAAGTTGGCAAATCCAGCCTGCAGGAAGTCGCGCAGGACATTCGGGAGATCGCGCGCGAGTCCGAGGGGCTTTTGGAGATCAACGCCGTAATGGAAAACATCGCCAGCCAGACCAACCTGCTTTCGATGAACGCGGCGATCGAGGCGGCCCGGGCCGGCGAGTCTGGCAAAGGCTTTGCGGTCGTGGCGGGCGAAATCCGCCAGTTGGCCGAAAACTCCAGCGCGCAGTCCAAGACCATTGGGGAAGTGCTGAAAAAAATAAAGGACTCGATAGACAAGATCACGCGCTCCACCGACAACGTCCTTAACAATTTCGAGGCCATCGACCGCAGCGTGAAAACCGTCGCGGAACAGGAAGAGGCTATCCGCGGCGCCATGGAAGAGCAGGGCGAGAACGGCAAGCGCGTCATGTCGGCCTCCGGGCAGGTTGGCAACATAACGCAGCAGGTGAAAGGCGGCTCGCAGGAAATGCTCGAAGGAAGCAAGGAAGTCATCCAGGAAAGCAAGAACCTCGAGCGGGTGACGCAGGAGATAACCAACGGCATGAACGAAATGGCCGCCGGCGCCGAGCAGATCAACAGGGCGGTGAACAGCGTCAACGAGCTTAGCGGCAGAAACCGGGAGAACATTTCGTCCCTGGTGCAGGTCGTTTCGCGGTTCAAGGTTTAAGTATTACGCAATGCTGGACGGCGCGCGCCGCCGTCCAGCATTGGCGCGGGATCACGACAGACGCGCGAATATGCTGTATGCGCTTTCTTCCGCGCGGTTTGCCCCCAGGGTCTATGGCGAAAACAGCCTTATGGCGGATGGATTCTCGCGGTTTCCCCACGCGCGGGGCAGCCGCAGCATGACAGACAGCAACGCCGTTTTTCTGTAGTTTCATTACGGATTATAAGCAAGCGCTGTTGCCCTGGCGCTCAGGTTTACGGGACACTCGCCCGCTTCGTAATTTGCCAAATATGCCGTCTTTGCATGAAAACAGTGTGGAAAAAATTGCGAATTTAGAATAGCTGTTTGTCCGTGCCCTCGCGCAATCCCTTGTACTGCCTGCGAACCGTTTCCATGGCGAGGTTTACATGCGCGGCGAAGTCTTCGGAGATGCGGTCGATCAGCGCGTTTGCCTCCTCGGAGGTTCCTTCGCCTTT
>Ga0209755_10001762_pt1 | contig 32234 bp, 27 predicted proteins | sample TergutCo191P1_FD_187301 | JGI IMG/M metagenome (GOLD analysis project Ga0209755, IMG submission 187301) | Cornitermes sp. P1 segment gut microbial communities from Petit-Saut dam, French Guiana - Co191P1 (SPAdes) (version 2) | ecosystem: Host-associated > Arthropoda: Insects > Digestive system... | reverse complement strand
CTTCATCAGAATAACCATCACCACATTGTTTAATGTATCTTTTTTCAATATTATGATAAAGATTATTAAATCGTGTTACATTATTATCATTAACTTCTTTTAAACCACATAAATACATGGCTTCTTCTTTTGTAATATAATTGCCTTTATATAATTTTATGGCACAATATAATTGGAATTCATTTTCCATTGGAACAAAAATATTTGGTAAATTAATTTTAATATTCATGATTTTTATCCTTATTTTTAGTTATTGTATCATTAAATATAACCATAATATCATTCTTTTTAAAACTTCTAGTTTTAACACCCATTTCTTCAATTAATCTTTCTCCTTCTACTCTGGTAAATAAGCCTTTATCAAAAGCAAATGAGAATATATCCCTTAATGAAACAGTATCAACACCAAAACTTTTTCTCTTATGTGCTTTCCTTGCTTCATGATCATCTAATATTAAACAATTTTTTTCATTAATATTATTTTCTTCATTAAATGCGTCCATTTGAATTGCTAAAGCAAAAGCTGATTTTTCGCCAGCATCCCAACCTCTTCCTTTTATAAGAGATTCAATTTTTAAGTTAGGCTGTTTTATAATTATCCAATCAGGTAAATCAAAACCATTTTCACCTTTTTTACATTCTTCTTTTACTGTTGGTGTTGCATATACACCTTTAAATAATAATTTTAAAAAATCCAATTTATTTATACTGTTTAAGGCTATTAATGGAGAAGAATCAGATATAACTATTTTATCAGTATAGTTATCTATATTTTTTCTGTTTTCTTTCATCCAAATTTCTCTATTAGTCATTTTTTCCTCACAATATTTTCATATTTAGGAAATATTTTCCATTTAAAAAATTGTTTATTAGTATTTAAAATAATAGAACATGCTCCTGCTGTTAATATATCATCTTCATAATGGCAAGAAAGTAAATATTCAAGGATTTCTTTTGAATTTTTCTTTAATTTATCGGGTAAAATAAGATTATATTCTTTCATATATCCCCCATGACTTTATGTTATACACATAAATGACTATACAATAGTATACTTGTAAAACTACTTAATGTCAATAAAAATACATATATTAAGCACTTTTTCTATTAGCAATATCTTTAATTTCATTATACGAATACAATTTCCACATTATTATTTCATCATTCTCATTTCCATATTGTATAATTCTTCATTTTTTTGGAATTCAGCAGTAATGGTTAGTTAAGTATATAGTTCCTTTTTTTTCCATTATGCGCTATAATACTTGTATATTTATTTATGGGGGAATTATGAAAAAAAGCTTAATCACTCTGTTTACCGTTCTTCTTGCGGTACTGATGATTTTTTCAGGCTGTTCGGGAAAAGGCGGGAAAATCGTTTTGAAAATGGGAGACTGTCATCCTGATCGTAACAGCGGCGTGGGCGCGGTGCTTGAAAGAATCAACGCGGAATTTATCGCCGAGTATCCCAATGTCACTTTTGAAGTTGAAAGTCTACCGGATCAGCCGTGGCAGGAGAAAGCGAGGATTTACGCCGTCGCGAATCAATTACCGGATTTATTTAAATGGTGGACATTTCCAAATATGATGGTGCCTTTCGTTAAGGCGGGCTTTATCGAAAAGCTCAACAAAAAAGATTATTCTGATTTTGAATACCTTCCCGGCGCTCTTGAAAGCTGCGAGATTGACGGAGTCCTTTACGGCATCCCCGCTTCAGGCGATATGTGGGTAATTTATGTGAATAAAAGCCTCTTTGAAAGAGCAGGCGTTCCTCTCCCCTCAAGCTGGGAAAATGTTTTAGGATCTGTCTCTGCGTTTAAAGCTGCCGGTATCACCCCTCTCGTTACAAACGGACTTGAAGGCTGGCCTCTTTGCATCTTCTTTGACAATCTGACTCAGAGGATCAACGGAGACTTTAACCGCACCTACAACGCCATCGACCGCGTTGGCGGAGTTAAGTATACAGACCCTGATTTTATCGAGGCGGCATCTTATTTTCAAAACCTGATCAGGGGGGGAGTGTTTAACACGAACCTTACAACTTCCGATTACGGTGACGCGCAGAATCAGTTCCTTCAGGAAAGAGCGGCGATGTACATGATGGGTTCCTGGGAAATGGGAATGGCGGCAAATACAAATCTGTCGCAGAGTTTTCTTAACAATCTTGACGTGATCAAATTTCCCGTTATCGAAGGCGGGAAGGGCGTTCACAATGACGCGATGGTCTGGTTCGGCGGCAACTTTGTCGTTTCTTCAAAATCGAAAAATAAAGCGATGGCTCTTACATACCACAAGTTCCTCGCCGAAAGATTCGGCGCTTATTGCTGGGAGATGGGCGCGGGTTTTCCCGCTCAGGTTGTGAATCCTAAGGATGAGGATACTGATGTCAGCAAAAAGCTTTTATACTTTTCCGCGGAAGCGGAAAGGATCAGCGGCAAAGCGCCCGGTCTTGATTACGGAAAAACAAACGCTTTTAAAGAAGAGTTTCAGGAACTTATCCGCCAGCTGGCTTCAATGCTGATTACGCCGGAAGTTTTCGCGCAAAGACTTGACGCAGCTGCCGCTCAGGACGCGGTTCAGTAAAAGTAAGGCGTGAATACTTTATTCAGCAGTAAGAAAACAATAGCCGCGCTGGTTCTGCCGGGGCTTGTCATTATGCTCTTCGCGATCGCAGTCCCGCTTGTGATCAGCGTGTTTTTAAGTTTTGTGCAATGGACAGGTTTCGGCCCGATGAAATTTGCCGGTCTGAATAATTATTCGCGCCTTATGAGTGACGGACTTTTCTGGAGATCGCTCTTTAATGTCCTGCTCCTTATTGTTGTTACTGTTGTTTTTCAGAATGTGTTCGCTTTCTTTCTCGCTTCCGTTCTGACAAAGTTCCGTGAAGGATCTTCACGCCTTCTTCGCACGATTTTTTTTATCCCCGCGACCCTCAGCCTCGTTGTCGTTACAAGATTGTGGGTAAATATTTTTCATCCTTCCTACGGGATGCTGAATAAAATAATTCAACTGCTGGGCTTTAAAAATTTTGAGTTCGCCTGGCTTGGAAATACCGACACGGCGATTTGGGCTGTTATCTGGATCATCATTTGGCAGGGTTTCGGCTGGGCGATTCTGTTTTTGTACGGCGGGCTTATGACCGTTCCGAAGGAGCTTGAAGAAGCCGCCCTTGTTGACGGGGCGAGTAAATGGCAGCTCAATGTTCATGTTATTCTTCCGTATATGCTGCCTGTCATTCAATCAATAATGATCATCGTTGTTATTTCTTCGCTTAAGCAGATGGAAATGATTTACCTTTCAACGGAAGGTGGGCCGGGAGGAACGACTCAGTTCCTCGCGGTTTATTTGTATCTGAGGGCGTTCAAGTACGGCGAGTTCGGCTACGGGAACGCGATCTCTGTGCTCTTTGTTGTGATAGCCGTTCTTCTTACTCTGCTGATCCAGCGTATTTTCAAAAGAGCCGGAGAAGATCTCTATTAGGATAATGATGACAAATATTTTGACGAACAATAATTTTAAAATCACCCCCCGCTTTCTTGTCAAATGTATTGTGATCATTTTCATTGCCTTCATGGCTGTGGCGCAGATCTTCCCGCTGTTGTGGCTGTTCACTTATTCCATTAAAAAATCAAGCGATCTTTTCGGGTCTGAGCTGCTTTCATTTCCCAAAGACCCGCAATGGATTAATTACCAGAGAGCTTTTGTTCAGGGAAAAATTCTCACGTACCTTATCAACACATTAAAGATCGTAATTCCTTCAGTATCGATCGGAACGATTCTTCCGTTCTGCCTTGCCTATGCCTGCACCCGCATGGAATGGAAACTGAAAAAACTTGTCTGGGCTCTTGTAATTGTCGGAATGACAATTCCCATTCATACGACTCTACTGCCCAACTTTCTGTGGTACAAAGTTTTGGGATTGATTGATACCCACCTTGCCCTGATCATTTCGTACATGGCCTTTACAATGTCTTTCAACTCAATCGTTTTTTCCGGCCTCCTGCAAAGCATCCCCCGCTCAATGGAGGAGTCGGCGTTCATCGACGGCGCGGATTACTTTACCATTTTAAGCAAAATCATCGCACCGATTTCCGTCAACGGTTTTATTACGGTCGGCATCATGACCTTCTTAAACCACTGGAACGATTTTATAATGGCCAACACATACCTTGCCACAGAAGCGAAGCGTACGCTTCCTTTTTCGATAATACGTTTTACGGGGCAGTACGCGTCAGACTACGCGATTCAATTCGCCGTAATGTTTTTTGTAGCGCTGCCGCCGCTGATTTTCTATTTTGCCTTTAATAAATGGATGCTCTCAGGCGTAACCGCCGGGGCAGTAAAGGGATAGTATTTAGAGGAAATTTGACATTGGTCAAATATATATTAATTATTTTTTTAAGGAGAAAAAGATGAAAAGAATGTTTTTTGTTTTAGTCGCGGCGCTTATAGCGCTCAGTTTGTTTTCAGGCTGCTCGCGTTCCGGCTCAAGAACCCCTGATGGAGCTTTAAAAATTGTCTATTATACGTGGGATGATACTTCGATCAAACCTATAATCGACGCTTTTAATGAATCGCAGAAAGAGATTTTTGTTGACGCGCAGTATCTGCCGTCCCCTGACTATGAAGTAAAAATTACAACGCTGCTTACGGGGCGCACGCCGATGGACGCTTATATGCAGAAGCGCCAGCCGGATATGTTTCCGCATTATCAAAACGGATTTATTGAGCCGCTCGACAGTCTGATTGCAAAGACCAATGTCGACAGGACAGCGGTTGACGCGTATATCAATTCTGTTTCTATCGACGGCAAAGTTGTCGCTTTCCCGTGGAGAGGCGCGTCATACTACACCTACTTTAATAAAAAGATTTTTAACGATAAAGGCGTTCCCACACCGGACACTTATGTAAAAGAGGGAACGTGGACATGGGATAAGTTCGCCGAGGTCGCGGGTCAGGTTTCTTCAGGAGAAGGACAGGTTTACGGCGCGAGCGTTTACCACTGGGGTTCAAGCCAGCTCATCATGCAGACACAGCAGAGAAAGAGCGTTCTCTCCGCGGCAGGACAACTGGATTATGACGGCTCAGTTCTGCGCTGGCTTTCTATGCGCAGGTTAATGGAAGATAAAAAATCAATGTGGCCTCTTGTCGATATGAAAGTATCGGCTGTTCATTATTCCAAACAATTCTATGACGGCCAGATTGCCATGCTTCTCATGGGTGAGTGGTTCCCCGGCCAGCTTATGTCGGGACGCGATCAGAATGTGTTGAAAGGCTGGAACTGGGAGACAGATTGGGGGCTTACCCGTATTCCCTCTGACTCTAATCCTTATGTTACTATGGGCACGCCGACATTCAGCCATGTAACTTCTTATTCAAAAAATAAAGAAGCGGCTCTGAAATTTATCGCGTGGATGGGCGGGCCTGAAGGCGCGAAAATCGCAGCCCGTTCCGGCGTACTTCCGGCGATGGTCAACGACGGCGTAATCGAAGTGCTGGCGGAATCAATTCCCGATCCGCAGTCACTTGAGTACTTTATAGAAGATAAAATTGTTTTCCCTGTGGGTTATAACCAGTACGGCTCCCGCGTTGAAAATCTTATCAACACAATTCAGGAAGAATATCTTTTAAGAAAACTTTCTGACGCCCAGTTCGACACAAGATTACGCGAAGGGCTTGAAGAAATTGTCAGGACTACGAATTAAGAGACATGACGGCTGTCATGTAACTGAAGGTTAGGGGCAGCCTAAAAAATTATTAAGGATAATAATATGATAAGAAGCAGTTTGCAGCGGACGCCCTGGCTTGTAGTGGCGGCTTTCCTGCTGCCGAGTTTCCTGGCTTTTTGCGTTTTTTTGGTTGTGCCCATTTTCGCGGCGATAGGGATTTCACTTACCAATTTTTCTGGGGGAACAAATTTTAAATTTATCGGATTGACAAATTATGCCAACGCTTTCAGAAGTTCCGACTTTTTAAAATATCTGTTCAATACTTTCAATTTTACATTCTGGACTGTGATCTTCCAGCTCCTTTTGGGTTTTGTTCTGGCTCTGATCTTAAATCAAAATCTTTTCGGCAGAAACGCTTACCGCGGAATTATGTTTCTTCCCAATGTTCTCTCTTCGATTGCGGTCGGTTTGGTTTTTTCGCTCCTCCTTGATTCTCAGCAGGGGCCTGTAAATCAGTTTCTTGTGTCTGTCGGGATTCCCGCTCCTCTCTGGCTTGCGGGAGTTAAGACTGCTCTTCCGACAATCATCATGGTTACGGTTTGGCAGAACTTCGGCTATTACATGGTTCTGTTTCTGGGAGGACTTCAAACTATCAACACGACTCTTTATGAGGCGGCTTCGATTGACGGAGCGGGGCCTGTGCAGCGTTTCTTCGCGGTAACACTTCCCGGACTTTCTCCGATTATTTTCTTTTCCGTTACTATTGCGATCATAAGAGCGTTTCAGGTTTTCGATCAAATCTTTGTAATGACAGGCGGACAGCTTGGCGGCGGCCCTGCGGGGGCGACCACTGTGCTGGTTTTTGATATTTATAAGAATGGTTTCTCCCAGTTCCGTTTCGGCTATGCCGCCGCGGGTTCGGTTGTGCTTCTCGCGATCATTCTGATTGTCACCCTGATCCAGCAGCAGGGACAGAAAAAGTGGGTTACTTATGAAACAGTTTAAAGAATCAAACAGTTTTCTCAACTTGAAAATATTTGAGATAATATTTCTGCTATTGATGTGTTTTCTTGTCTTCATGCCTCTCGTGGTGATGCTTTCCAGCTCATTTAAAACCGATTCGGAAATTTATGATTTCCCGATGAGCATCATCCCTAAGACGCCGACAATGAATAACTTCGGTCAACTGATGAATCGTTTTCCCCTTTACATCTGGAACTCGATCAAACTTACGACAATCATTGTACTGGTTCAGCTCATCACGTCCACAACGGGAGCTTACGCTTTTTCAAAACTTCACTGGAAGGGGCGCGATTTTATTTTCATGCTCTATGTTGTGTCGATTATGATTCCGATGCAGTCGATTATCATCCCTCAATTTTTAATTATCAGAAACATGGGATTGTACAACACCCATATGGCGCTTATCCTTACGGGAGCCTTTACGGCGTTCGGAACCTTCCTTATAAAGCAATACTTTATGACAATTCCGGACAGTTACATTGAAGCGGCTCATATCGACGGCGCCAATGACTTTGTAATTTTTATGAGGATTATAATCCCTTTGGCAAAACCGGTTTTCGCGACACAGATCATTTTCGCTTTCAGATTCTTCTGGAATGATTTCTTCGCCCCTCTGATTTACATCACAAGTCCGCATCTTAAAACTCTCCCTTTGGGCATGAGCGACTTCGCTTCCGAGTTTTATGTTTACAGGGGGCCGCAGATGGCGGCGTCTTTAATTTCAATTATTCCTGTTATGATCATCTTCCTTGCCGCTCAGAAATATTTTGTCGAAGGCGTAGCCGCTACAGGTATTAAAGGATAACGCAATGAAAGAAATCGGAAACTATCAGGCGAACATTCACAACGCCGACTATGAAATCGAATATTTGCAGGCGCGGCTTGACGCTTCTTCCCTTATCAATATTGACGGGCGCGAAAGAGAATCCTTAAACGGCAAATGGAACTTCGCGCCTGACCTTTACGACACCTGCCGCCGCGCGCACTGGTACAAGGAAGAGCGCCTCAACGCAAGCGGCGCCGAGATGCCGCTCGATCATGACTGGGAAGGCTGGGACAGAATCAAAGTTCCTTCGTCCTGGAACATGGAAATGAAGGAGCTGCATTACTTTGAAGGCTTCGGCGTCTACACAAGAACATTCCGTTATCTAAAGCGCGCCGAAAAAGAGCGTCTCTTCCTCTGCTTTGAAGGTGTGGCTTACAGGGCGACGGTTTTCCTCAACGGAAAGCTCATCGGCATCCATGACGGAGCGTCGACACCTTTCAATGCCGACATCAGCGATGTTGTACAAACTGAAAACCGTATCATTGTTGTTGCCGACGCGCGCCGCAGTCCGTTTCGCATTCCGATGGAGAACACAGACTGGTTCAACTACGGCGGCATTTACAGGGACGTCTATCTTGTCCGCTTGCCGCAGATTTTTATCAAAGACTGGTTCGTGCGCCTCAAAACTGACGGAAAATTTTCTACGGTGCTTGCCGATTTAGAAATTGAAAGCGCAGGCAGCCATCCTGTCAACTGTACTGCGTTATTTGAGATTAAAGAGCTTGGCATAAGGCAGGAGATAGCAGTACAGAACGGGAAGGGAAGCGGATCAATTTCTGTTAAGCCCAAACTGTGGAGCCCTGACAATCCCAAACTGTACGATATTACTTTCTCTTTCAGCATGAACGGAATTACAGATGTTGTTAAAGACCGCATCGGCTTTAGGGAAATAAAAACCAAAGGGCAGGAAATTTTTCTTAACGGAAAAAAAATATTCCTTCACGGCGTCTGCGTCCACGAAGACCACTTTGTCCTTGGAAAAACGACAAACGAAGAAGTGATCCGCCAAACTATCCGCGATCTGAAAGAGATGAACGGAAACTATCTGCGTCTTGCCCACTATCCCCACGACAGGCGCTTTGCCCGCGCTGCCGACGAGGAAGGCGTTCTGCTCTGGGAAGAAATCCCCGTTTACTGGGCGATTGCTTTTGACAATCAGGCGACCTACGCCGACGCTGAAAACCAGCAAAGCGAGCTTGTCCTTCGCGACCGCAACCGTGCCAGCGTGATCATCTGGTCTATCGGAAATGAAAACGCTGATTTGGATTCAAGGCTTACTTTCATGTCGCGCCTCGCTCTCAATGCAAAGGCGCTTGACGACTCAAGACTTGTGTCGGCGGCGTGCCTCATCAACCATGAGAAGCTCGTCATTCAAGATCGTCTCACCGAATATCTTGACGTGATTGGAATTAACGAATACTACGGCTGGTACGATCCTGATTTTGAAAAGCTCCCGAAGATTTTGGGCAACTCCAATCCCGGAAAGCCCGTTGTAATCTGCGAGTTCGGAGGAGACGCCCGCCTCGGCCAGCGCGGAACAGTTGACGAACTTTGGACAGAGGACAAACAAAAACGTCTTTACGAAATGCAGATTGAAACATTTAAGAAGTGCCCCTTTATCGCCGGCACTACTCCATGGATACTCTACGACTTCCGCTGTCCGCGCCGCCTTAACCGCTACCAGCAGGGTTTTAACCGCAAAGGTCTTATTGACGCGGATCGTAAAACCAGAAAACCTGCCTACTATGTAATGCAGGAGTTTTATTCACAGGAAAAATAATGAAAAACTTTTTATTGAAAATTAATTTGTTGTTTGTTGTTTGCTTTTTATTAGCTGTCTCTTGTAAGCCGGTTGCGATTGATGATCCTGATGAAAACATTCCTGAAGTTGAGCTTCAGGATTTTGGAGTATTCCCCGCTGTAGTTCTTACCATGGGTGATGAAAGTATTGATTATTCTATTTCAGCTTCAATCCCTCCCGCGTCTTCTTACGATGTTTACTGGATGAAAGGACCGCTCGAATCTTCGAGCAGTACAGCCGCTATCGCAGAGATTAAAACAGGCGGAACCAAAATCGCAGGCGCAAGTTTAAACGGTACAATTGACGAGTTAACAGATGGCGAACTCTATTTATTTTTAGTAACGGCAAAACTGATTGGTTTTAATGATGCAGATTCCGATATTGAATACGGAATGCCGGGAGAGGACGATTCCGGCGTACCCGGGGATTTGAAAAATTTTCTTTTTGCTCCGTTAATAACTATTACCGGCGCTAAAGAAAGCTTTACATATAAAATTACTGCATCAACCCCTCAGGCGGATAGTTACGATATTTTCTGGACATCCGGCAATGTCAACCTTGCATCTCTTAAGTCCGGCGGAACAAAAATTACTGCGGCAGGCTATACAGGTACGATTACCGGCTTACTGGACGCTTCTATCCATTCCGTAGCTGTAACGGCAAAAAAAGCGGAATACAATGACAGCGATTCAGGCGTAACAATTGGAAGGCCCAAATGGCGAAGCCTAAAACGCGGAGTAGGTTACAATTTTAATTTCCCACGCCCTAATAACAGTAACTCGGGAAACGGTCATAATAATGCGTCAATCATTGCAAGAGATATGGATCTTCTGGGTCAGGGTATTACATGGTGGTACAACTGGGCGGTTCATCCCGGAAACAGTTCGAGTACTACCAATATTGAGCCTTTGGCAAAAGAAAAAAAATTACCGTTTGTGCCGATGATTTGGAGCAGCGGAGGCACTACTGCAAGTCATAACAACGCACTGGATACTTTAAGGGATTATGCCAACGCTAATCCCGATGTCAAGTATGTGCTTGCCTACAATGAACCGAATTTTACACAGGAAGCGAACATGACTCCCGCTGTTGCGGCTACATTCTGGCCGGCACTGACGGCAAGAGCGAGTGAATTAAAATTAAAAGTTGTGTCACCCGCTATGAACTTCGGGACAATGGCTGGCTATGGGGACCCTGCGTTATGGCTGGAAGAATTTTTCGGAGTTGGCAGACATGCCGGTCAGGGATTTCCTAATGTTTATCTTAACGATATCGAGGCTGTCGCTGTGCATTTGTACAACGACTTTGGCAACAATGTCCGCACCTATATTGACCGCTTCAGACAATTCGGTAAACCTGTCTGGATGACGGAATGGTGCGCATGGGATGATAAGAACAAGGTTTATTTTACAACACCAGAGTTTCAGATCAATTTTATGAGTCAGTCTGTAATCTATATGGAGCTTGATCCTGCTGTGCAGCGCTACGCGTGGTACATTCCCAAAGGCGGTACCTTCAATAGTGAAAATACTTTTCCATGGAACAAACTGTTAACCGCAGTGAATGCGTCTGCTCTGCCTAATTTAACGCCTCTGGGCGTGGTGTATGTAAACATGAGCACGCTTGATAAGTCAGTGTTTTATTTGCCAGGCGAAACGATCCCGGCGAAAGATTTTTCCAACAGCAATATTTCAGAGCTTGTTCCAAGCGCCGCTGCCCCTTATGTAGCCAATACCAAAACTTGGCAGGACGGAGTAAGATTCCGTCCCACTACAGATACCGCGTCAGAGGCGTTTGTTCTTGATATCGTATTTTTTACTCCAAGTAATAATTCAAGTAATATGTGGGTAGAGTATCAGGTTACAGTGCCGGATTCAAAACAGTACACGTTGATAATGCATTATACTTCCCCGGAAGTTGCTATGAATTACGCTGTTACGGTTAACGGCGGAGCCGAGGTGACTGTAACTGTGCTACGGTCATCGGCATGGGCGACTCATACGGCACATATAAATCTGACAGCAGGAGATAATATTATACGTTTGAGAAAAGCTACAACTACTTCGAACAGTACCAGCGCCCTTAACTGGTTAATGATTGAATAAAAATTAATTGCGTATAGCGCAGTTTTTGGAGGTATTATGAAAAAAATTTTCATTGGTTGTTTGATATTGTTTTTTTTAATATCGTGCGGTAATGAAAAGCCGGGCAAGCCTGACATTGAGGAAGAAGAGCCCGAATATTTCTATACAATGCCTGTATTGCATATCACTGCCGGCGGCGGAAGCATCATATATTCCATTTCCGACTCCTATCCTGATCCGGAAAGCTACGATATTTATTTTAAATCAGGGTTTGCCGGTCCGGAAGAAATTAAAGAGTCCGGCCGGAAAATTAATGTAAAAGAAAGCTCAGGCATTATCAGCGGTTTGAATGACCGCGAACTTTACAGCGTATATGCCGCCGCGAAATGCCGTGGCTTCTATGACGCGGACACCAATGTCGGCGCAGTAAGGACAAGATGGAAAAGCCCCAAACGCGGCGTAGGCTACGGTTTTAATTTTCCCCGCCCTAACAACAGCAATTCAGGAGCGGGTCACAACAACCCCGCAATCATCGCCAAAGATATGGATCTTCTGGGGCTTGGGATCACATGGTGGTATAGCTGGGGAACAGACCCGGGAAATGTTGTAGGCCCTGTCGCAAGAGAAAAAAAACTGCCGTTTGTCCCGATGGTCTGGGGCGGCGGCAGCGGAAGGGTGGACGCTGTAAGAAAATATGTTACCGATTTTCCCGAACAAAACACCGAATATCTGCTTGCCTGGAATGAGCCGAATTTTTTAGAGGAAGCGAATTTGACTCCCACTCAGGCGGCGGTACAATGGCCGTACCTGATGGAGATGGCGCGAGAAACAAATTTAAAAGTAGTGTCGCCCGCGATGAACTACGGCACTATGGCGCCTTACAGCGATCCAACCCTGTGGCTGGAAGAATTTTTCGGCTATGGTGAAAAACCCGGCTTTGAAAATGTTTCTCTTGACGATATAGACGGCGTCGCGATTCATCTGTATAACCTTTATGCGAGCGGTGTTCTTGGTTATGTAAACAGATTCAGAAAATTTGAAAAGCCAATCTGGATGACAGAGTGGTGCGCCTATTCAGGTAATTCAAGCGCCGAGTTTCAGATTGAATTTATGAGTCAATCGGTTCTCCTTTTGGAAGCTGATCCCGCAGTTGATCGTTACGCGTGGTATATTCCTAAAGGCGGCACCTTCAACCACGAAAAAGAATATCCGTGGAACAAGCTGCTGACAGGCCCCCCGCCGCCCGAGCTTCCTAAATTGACTTCTCAGGGTAAAGTATTTGTACACATGAGCATGCTTGACAAGGAATTGTACTACATCCCCGGCGAAGAAATTCCCGCAAAGGATTTTTCCGATTGCAATGTATCGGAACTTGTTCCTAAAGCGGAAAAACCATATCAGACCCCCACCGGCAGATCATGGCAGGACTCCGTGCGATTCCGTCCCACAACCAACACCGCTCTAAACGCGCCGCCTCTGGATATCGTTTTTTTCGGCCCGTCCAATAATCCGTCAAACATGTGGGTAGAGTACCAGTTGACGGCAGCCAATGCCGGAGCCTGCACCCTGTCAATTTATTATACATCCCCGTCTTCGGATATTTCTTTCGATGTTGATATTAACGGATCGAAAGCCGCTGAAATCACATTGAGTAGGTCATCTCTATGGAATACCGCAGAATGCGCTGTTAACTTGCCGGCGGGAAACAGCGCCATACGCCTTCGAAGGACGACAACAACTGCGAGCGTAAGCTGTTTTATTAACTGGCTTAAAGTGGAATAAGGGTATTCATTACAGCAAACGATTTTTTATTATTCTTATACAGAGTTTTAAAAACTAAAAAATTTCTGTCGTATACCGGCTTATGTTCCGCATTGGGATAGAACAAACGGTATTCCGGTAAAAGATTTTTCGCGCTCTCTATTGACGGGATTTTTCCGAGGGCCTTCGCGATTAATACAGCCGCTCCAAGAGCGCCGGCATTCTGCGGGTTTGGGAGGACTGCGGTTTTGCAGCCTGTTATGTCGGAAAGAAGCTGGCAGATAACAGGTGACAGCGCGCCGCCGCCGCAAATTGAAATTACTTCAGACGTTTTCAGTTTTTGTTTTTGCGCTTCAAGCATGTATCTGCAGTGAAAAGCAATGCCTTCGATTACGGAGCGTATCAGAGCGGACTTGCCTGTGTTAAGGCTGATGTTGAAGAACATTCCTCTCGCGCTGCTGTCTTCGAACGGACAGCGGTTTCCATGCAGCCACGGAGTGAAAATTACGCCGCCGCTTCCCGCGGGCACCCTGCTTACTGTTTCACACAAATAATCAAAAAGACTTTTATAAACGCTTTCAGCGGATTCTGTTACGTGCTTTTTTTCAAGATATATCCCGATTTCATCTAATGCCAGATGATCTTTGACCCATTCAAGACACTTGCCCGCTGTTTCCATTTCCGCGAAGTAATGGAAGAATCCCGGCTGACAGCCGACAATTGACGCGATGGAAGCGCCGACATCAACAATCTGCTTTCTTGTTACAGTCGATACCCAGCCTGAAGTTCCAAGGTAAATATGGGTGCTTCCTTCTTCTACGGCGCCAACGCCGATCCCCATGAGCTCAGCGTCGCCTCCTCCTCCGTAGACTGAAGTTCCCCCGGCTAGTCCCAATTCTTCCGCCGCTTGCGCTGTGACGCTTCCTGCCTTGTCAGTAGATAAAATTATTTCAGGCAGGTGTTTTTTTTTAACACCCGCGATTTTGCAGAGGCTTCCGCTCCATATGTGTTTTCCTTTTCGCGTATCAAAAAGAAATGTAGGGAATGCCGAACCTTCCGTCATTGTGAATCTGCCTGTAAGACGGGCGCAAAGGTAATCTTTCGCATCCAGCCATTTATGAATCCGCGCGAAAACGTCAGGCTCATGACGCTCGACCCACTTGTATTTCCAAATCGGATCTTTGGCGCTTGTCGGCGCCGCTCTTGTTAGAAAAAGCCAAATCAATAAATTAAAAATATTCGGGCCTTTGCCGAATAATTTATGGGCGCGGTTATCCATATAGCTCATTGCCTTGCGCACAGGCTTTCCCTGTTTATCAGAGAGAACAAGGCATTGCATCTGAGAGCAAAATGATACAGCTTTTATATCTTCTTTTCGCAATGATGTTTTTTTTAACACGTCTTTGGTTGTTTTGCAGAGAGCGTCCCACCATTCATCCGGGTCTTGTTCGGCGCCGCCGTTATCCAGAATATTAAGGCTGTAACCTGCGTATGAACTTTCGAGTAATGTTATCTTGTCAGTAATCAAATACAAACAGGTTTTGACGCCTGTCGTTCCTAAATCATAAGTTATAACATGAACAGGAGATGACATTGTTTCCTCCAAAACTATTTTGATTCCGCAAAAGAGGCATCGGCGTTTGATTTTTTTTCTGCCGCCATAAGAGCCGCTTTATTTGTGTTGATAGCGCCGCGGTAAACAACAAATCTGCAAAAAAGAAATTCGGTTATAAGATTGGAGAGCATAGTGACGGCAAGAACAATGTATTCATTTATGCCTGACGCTTCCGCCGCGCTTCCGAGCCATGTAGAAAGAGGCGTGAACAATAAATAATAACCCGTTACTTTCATCATGGCAATGGGCACATTGGCGGCGGATTTGAAAGTGAAGCGGCGGTTGACTGTAAAATTATACAACACAGATAATATCAACGCTGTAAGATAGCATGGCCAATAAGGTAATTTTGTCAGTTCATTTAAAGCCGTAAAAGAAGCGATTTGGATTGCGCCCGCCGAGCAGGAAAAAATCGTGAATTTAACAGCTTGAATTACATTGTCTTTTGTTGTGAGTTCAGGCTGTTTTTTTTCGCTTTTTTTCTTTGAATATTTATTTTGATAAACAAATCTCATTAATTTTCTGTCAAGCAACGACAATGCAGGCGGTTTGCCGTATCGCGTTGCGTTCAAAAATGTTAAGGCATTTTTTTCCGTTAATGTTAATAAAGCACCTGTGTCTGATTCATCTTCAGCGTAACAAACAGCTCCAAGCCCTTTGACTAAAACGGCATTGGATTTCTTCATTGCGTTTACGACTTGAGCTGTGTTATCTGACGATAAACACATAGCGCCGCTGCCTGCCATTTGAGCGAAATCATCCAGAATAGCGGGCATTTCTTTTTCCGTTTTTAAAACGGCGCCGCAGGTTTCAGAGTTACGATGGATCAGTACTTTGGCTGAAGGATTTGCGCGTAACAGAGACGAATGTATTTTTAAGGGAAGGGGAAGATCGCTGTCATTTATCGAATATTCTTTTTTATTGCCGTCCGCTTCATACGATAATTTGCCGCTGCCTTGATATATACTGATACCGTCGTAACAGCTGTCTGAAAAAATCAGGGGTGATACGGAACGCATGCAAACTTTTTCCAGCAAGTCAGATCGCCTGAAAGCTGTTTCTCTGTCTTTGCCTGTAACGAGCGCGCCATGTTTTTCCATCAGAACAACGCCGCAGCCGCCGGCAGCAAAATTACCCTTTTTAAGGGCATCTGATACGTTTTTTTTGAGTTTTCCGGTTCCGGGAAGGCCGTAAGAGGCAAGCATTATTTCCCCACCCATTTCAGTTTTTTCTTCAGGTGAAAGCTGAAGATTTGAAAATCCCGCAACGCTGAGGCAGCTTGCGTAAGTTTGATGGGTATGGATAACGAAATTTATTTGTGAATTTAATTTATAGGCGGCGGCGTGTATTTTTTTCTCAGAAGACGGCTTGATTTTTCCATCATATTTCAGAGTGTCAATATCAATTACGGCAATCGTATCAGGCGTTAGACGATCATAGCCGATGCCGCTTGGCGTAATTGCAAAACGCTTTTCATCTATTCTGCAGCTTATGTTTCCCCACGTTCTTGCGACTAAACCAAGTTTGACAAGCTCTTCGCAGGCGATTAGGACTTCTTTTTTGGCTGAATTCTCATCCATTAGAATTAATACTCCTTTCGAAATATTCTGATTATGCTTTTATTTCAATATTTTCAAATACCCTGTTAAAGCGCTGCAGAACATCGTCAATATCATCTTTGGTGTATGTGGCATTGGTATAAAGGCGGTTGCCGGCAAGAGTTACCATTCCTTCCGCCATGTAAGCGGCGCCCATATGCTCCATTTCTTTTTTACGCGCGGATGTTTCCTTTAATATTTTCGGAACCTGCCACAGTTTGCCCCAATTAATCGAGTAATGCATCGTTCCAAGAGTATCAAGGTGGCAGATTGAACCGACGTTATACGCAACAAAAGGAAGACTGCGTTTTTCAATCAACGCGGCAAGACCGTCAGTCAGATAATCGCCGATTTCATTTGCTCTGGCGCAGGCGTTGGTACGTTCCATTTCGCATAACGTCGTGTAACCCGCGATACAGCTCAACGGGGTAGCGGCAAGGGTTCCGCCGGAAAGCGCTTTTTTTCCGCCTCCGTCAAGCCCGGCGCCGAGAAACTTCATGTATTCCCTTTTTCCGCCGAGTCCTCCCGCTCCGGGAAAACCGCCTGCGATTACCTTGCCGAACACGGTCAAATCCGGCGTTACTCCAAAGAACCCCTGAGCGCCGCTCATCCCTACGCGAAAAGCTGTCACAACTTCGTCGAAAACAAGAAGAGCGCCGAATTTTTTACAGAGAGCTTCAACGCCCTTGTTGAAATCCATGTCAACGGGACGCGTTCCGCTTTCAGGACCGATTGGCTCGATAAAAACTGCGGCAGTACCGCCTCTAAACTGATTTAAACGCAAAATACTCTCAAGGCTGTTTAAATCATCAGGAAAAAATTCGCGGGTACGTTTAAAATTGAAACCGGGAATGCCCGGCGACTGCATACCTTTTGTGCCGGGTATGCGAAGACTGTACGCAAGCTGATCGCTCCACCCATGATACGCGCCGCCCATTTTTACAATAAACTTTTTTTTGGTTGCCAAACGCGCGACGCGGCTTGCGACCATGCACGCTTCAGTGCCTGAGGAATACATCCTGAACATATCGACGCTTGGAATACATTCGGCGACCTTTGCGCCTAACAGATACTCATACTCATGAAACAAACCTGTTGAAGGACCGCAGGTTTCAAGAAGCTCAATCACCTTTGTTTTTACTGCATCAGGATTGCTCCCCAGAACAGTCGGCCCGCCTGACTGTAAAAAATCATAATACTTGTTGCCGTCTATATCGGTAAGCGTATGATCTTTCGCGCTTGTAAAAACGAGGGGAAACGGATAGTTAAACGCCAGATTATGCTGAACGCCGCCGGGAATGATTTCCTGCGCTTTTGTTATCATTTGTTTGGATTTTTCGCATTTTTTGTCAAAATATTCGCTTTTATAGCGCTGTAAAGCATCGCCGGTTATTGAATGAATCGGTAATTTTATCAACGCGTCAAGTTTTTTTGTAACAGCTTTAGCGTCGACATATCTGGATAACGCTATTTTTTTATCCATAGTTATCTCCTTAGTGGAACGGCTGCGAACATTTGGATGAAGGTGCCAGTGTTGGATAGTTCATTATATCATCGTGCGGTGAATTTTGTCTATTATTTAAACGAATTGTATGGTGTCCGGATTTATTATAAATATTGACGTCAAAGAAAAAAATATTTTTATTTTTTTACCTACGACATTGTTTGTCGTACCAACAGCTATACAATTTTTATATATTCATCAAAAAAGTCTGCTTGAGCAGACTCAATTTTAGGAGGTATTTATGTATTTACATGACTTTGACATTTTGTCAGGCGAAGAGATTGAAATGTCTTGCGATTATCCGGGAAAAATATGTCTTTTATAGAAAAGCAGGGAAGAGACGAAGACGACGAAGAAGAAACTTTTGTCGACAGATTGGGCGACAGCATAGTTGATGGAATTCACAAAATCGGCGATTTAATCTGCGCTCCTTTTGACTGGATGACCAGCAAAATAATTGACAGGATGTAATATGGCCGGTGTTATTCATGATCCAACTCCAAAACTTTCGCTTTTGTTTAAATGCGTTGATTGCGGACATAAGTTTAAACCGCTGATTTTCTTTCTGCCGGGAAAGTGTCCGCACTGCAGTGGGGGGAAGCTAAAACCAGCGATTGGTTTTAAGGAGAGGAAACTGCTTTGGGTTGTTAATTGAAAGATTTTCCCAGAGCAAAGTTTTTAAATTGCTCTGGGATTAGTTTAACTATAGTAGCCTTTTTTATAAACCAATATTGTTTCTATTTTTTCCTTATCAGGTGAATATACAGATAAACCAATAATGTCGCTTCTGATGCCGGTATCATCTTCAATAAAGTCAAAGGAATTGGTTTTTAAAAATGATTTAAGTTTTTTAAAAGATAATTGAAACAAATTTGTCTCTTTAAATAAAAATTCCGTAGAATCAAAAAATTCTATCGCGTCAACTTTGTTTTGTTCGTTGTAATAAATATGACAAAAAGAAAAATCATCGGTTGTATTTTTGCTGAACTTTGTTTTCTTAAATTCTTTAAATGCTCCCAGTGTTTTCCTGATTTCATCTCTCGCTGAATCCAGTTTTATCTGGCCTGCGCCAATATTAGGTATAAATTCTGTTTTATACACGACCTTCCTCCTTAAGTTTTTCTACATATTCCTTCATTTCAGCAATTGCGTCATCGTATTTATCTCCGAATTTTTCATGGATGTCATCTATATCCATTTGAATCGCTTTATCGAACTTACTTTGATCTATCAATTCTTTTTGTTTTTGTCTATACTCCTGCGCTTCCTTTGAATTACCCCAACTGGCTGTTTGTTTGTGGTCTTCTTTTTCCATTTTTATAGCAGGTCCATCTTCCCGTGGTAATTCAGATACGCTGTCAGCCGGTATGTGATGAACTTCATGCGTTGTAGCATCACTGGTTTCTTTAACTTCTGCATAACTCCCGCCTTTTTTCTCAGGTCTTTCCTGAGCATCAGACTGTTTATCATTTGTAATTTCTTGTTGAGATGGTGATTGCCGCTCTCCGATATCAATTGGTTTATCGGGATTATAATCCGGATCAGGTTTAATATCTTTGGAATCATCAATAAAATCATTCTTTGTTTTTTCAAAAGAAATTGGTTTATCAGGATTATAATTAGGATCAGGTTTTATTTCTCCTGCTTTTTTATCCGCTGTTGTTTCAACTGCTTTCTTTACTGCCTCTACAATTTCAGTCATAATAATTCTCCTTTTGATTTTGAATAAGCGCTGTATTTAGCCGGTATATCAGACAACGCGGCGTCTTTTCGGCAATTTTCTTGAATGACGCATTGAAGAATTGTTGTTTGATGTCTATATGATAAATCGTTTATTGAAGGAACTAGTTTTTGTTTCATGTATTCTTCCCAATTTGAATAATTATTTCCTGTTCTAAATCTTTCGGCTTCAAGAAAGATTTCCTGGTTTTTTTCAAAGAGTTTTGAAATGATCTGTCCCGTTATTAATAATCCTGATTTTTCTTTTTTAAGCAGTATTTCAAAAAGTTTTACCTTTAATCCTGAATTGAAAGGCGCTTCTGTTATTATTTTCTTTAATTCAATAACGTCTTCATCTGTTTTTTCTTCCAGTTCCAATGATAAAAGATATTTAATAATTCGCTTTTTTATTTTAACTAAATCAGCGTCATTTATTATATTTTTATATATGTTGCTGCCGTTAAATGCATATAATTCTTCAGGTGTTTTAAAATAATTTACTTTACATAAAACAGGTTGAATCCAGTCATTTTGAAAAACAGCCGCTACGCCGCATTGTAAACGGGCAAGCTCGGTAATTTGATCGTCATTAAGACTCGCGGCCTTACCGACAAGTTCGCGATCGCTTTCATCCGGAAGGCGTAGTATTATTTTTGTGTTCGTGTTGCGGATAACAGACATGTCAAGTAATCCCGGAGATTGATCCGCTATAATGAACCCTTCTCCGTAAGTTCGCATTTCTGCTATGGCATTCGCGAGCATTTCAACTGATTTACCAAGCAAATTTGAGCTTTCATCAGATTGCTCTGTAGAAGTCCGCTTAAGAAGATTATGAGCTTCTTCCAAAACGGTAATATGCCGCAAGTCATCATTCATTTTGCCGCTTGTTAATCTGTATTCATGCAGCTTCATTACCAATATACCCATAATGAGAGCTTTTGTTTCCATTGATCCGACGCGGCTTAAATCAACTATTACATTTTCATCAAATAATTTCGCGTTTCCAAGTTCATCATCTGTAAAAATGAGTCCGTTTATTCCGTTTGTAAGTGATTTTAATCTTGTTATCAACGATCCTTTATAATTGCCTTTGTTTTCATTTGAATAATCCGAAGAGTCAATTATTTCACGAATATTTTCCACTACATCGGAGAAAGAAGGATAAAGTGCTTGCGGATATTTATTTTTTGATGTTTGTAAATTCCAGCCGGCTTTTTCGTATGAAACTTCAATGGCTTCTTTTAAAACAGCGGGCATTGCGGCATACATAGGCCAGCAAACATTAAAAATTTCTACCAGGCGATCTAAATGTTCCAATATATGAATATTTTTTGATGGATCTTCATTTTCTGTTGGAAACTTAAATGGATTTATTTGAAGCATGTCTGTCAATTCAGGATTGGTGCCATATACATTAACGCCTGTCTTACTGCCAAAAACATTTTTATACTCGCCTTTCGCAGGTTCAATTATAAGGAATTTAACATAAAGTTGACTAATTTCATTTAAGATTGTATATACTGTGTTTGATTTTCCGCTTCCGGTGGAACCTGTTATAAATGTATGAGACGCAAGGCTGTTCTTGTTAAGCATGACAGTTAAATCTTCTTCACTGCCCATATGGTTTATTTTACCAAGAGGAAAATTACTTCCATACTGTTCGATTTTTCCACTTTGCCAATGCGGCGATACTTCACGTCCGAAAGGAGCCATCTGAATAACAGGAAGCCCTCCGACGCTGCTTTGCGGAATTCCGGCGTATATCGCAAGTTCATTCCCGCTTATGAAAGACGTTGGGTTAATAGCTTTTTCTTCAAGTAATAGGCATGGATGATGCATTTTTTCCAGCCACGGCAGAATTTTATCAGTATTCTCTTTTGTCCATTCAGTAATTATTCCGGTTTCTATAGAAGAATTTTCTCCTCGTAATAACGATTGATATGAACTGGCTACCATTTTACAAGTAGATGGATTATCAGCAAAGCAGTACGCCGAACAATTCCACATCCCAATATCAGAGCTTTCATCAATGCGTTTTAACTGTAAATCAATTTTTTCAAGGAGATTTTTTACCGCTTTATTTTCATACTTTAACTGAATACCTCTGTTTGTGCCTTCTCCTTTAGTACCTGTTAGTCCTTCCTGTTCTGATATAGTATTAGTGATACCTCTCATAGTTGATAATGCTATTGCCGTGCTTTCATTTGTACCTGATGTATGGCTTTCACTATTAGTTGTTGATGAATTTAAAGTTGTAGATCCTCCCGCTGCTCCGCCTATTATTCCGCCGATGATTGTTCCGATTCCTGGAGCGATTAAAGTACCTATAGCCGCGCCAGCTAGACCACCTGCAAAACCTAAATTTGTACTTGCACCTTTGGTTTTTGACGTTCCATTTGTATGGCTTTCAGATGTTCCTTTCGTATGGGTTAGGGTATCTGTAACGCTTTCATTTATTGATTTTGATAATCCTTTTGTAATACTGTTACTGATACTGACATTATCATTATGACCAAAAGTTAATTCTGAACCGGCAAATGGAACTAATTGAGTATAAAGTATTTCATAGCCTTTTTTTATAATTTGCAGTTCCTCTGTAAGTACAGGATCAGCTATTAGAAGAAGCGAATAGGTTTCACCCCTCATTGAATCCACAAGTTTTTCCATACCTTGAATAAAAAGTTTTTCGTGGCTCTCTTCTTTTGCCCGGAATCCCGGTACGCCGGTTACAGTACAAATTAATCTTTTTTCATCCGTATTGCGGCGGTTTTTAAATATAGAATCTGTCAGTTTATCTAAAGCGCTGCCGCTTGATACGACAGATGTTTTTGTTCCGGGAAAATTTCCGGAAAGTGACTTTTTTAAAACGTCAGCGCTTGGCGCAATTTCCGCATCATGATTTACTTTAGCTCCAAAATAGTAATTTACTTTTTCTCCGTCACTATTAATAATAACAATTACAGAACCGCCGCAGCTTGCGACAGCATGAAAAATACTGACCAGTTTGTCACGATTATTCTCATTCTTTTCATAAATAAACCGTTCTATCTTGTAATACCGAACAAAATCATTTAAATCACTTTTCTGTATTTCATCCGGACAGGGAATTACTTCCATTTGATTGAGATGTGACAGATATTTTTTATATACAATGTTGTCTGCCAGATCCAATGATCTTATTAACTCATTTAATTCCCGTATATCCAATAACTCTTTATCTGACATAATTTTTCTCCTTTATTAATTTTCAACCAAATAATATCCAGAGTAAGATGAGCGCCGCGACTCCAATTCCTACCGGTATGAGCCATTTTGGAATGCCTTCGCTCTCTTTGTCTTCTGTGCGCGGTCGCCTTGTGTTTTCATAATTTCTTTTTTCTTTTTCATATTCCGGTGATGTAGAGTAGCTGTCCCGTTTTGGCTGTTCATTGCCAAAAGCGTCTTTAGATGGGAATAGTACTCTTCCTGTTTTCTTTAAATGTTCAAGGCGCTCAAGAGAGAAATTATACCTGAATTCGGTGCATTGTTCCGCGTAATATTCTTTTGTCCATGCGTTTTGATCAATATTTAACGGCGCGCCTTCAAATGGTTCAAATAATTCATCTTTTGAAATACCGGCATCCAGGCAATGTTTTAATTCTCTTTCTAAAACTCTCTTGCTAAATCCCGGATCCTGAGCAATACCTGTTACAAGGATATTTCTTATTGATTTAATATCCTTAGTTCTTATCGCTTCATCCAATGATTCATTAATATCTTCCATAATTCGCCCTCCTATACTTCCAGAATCGCTTCAAGTTCTTTTATAAACTTTTCCAGCCATTCCGCTTTTGATTTATTTTCATTAATTCTCTGTTCTAAAACTTTTTTTGATTCTATTGAATCCGCTTCTTTTTGAATTGTTTCTGTTAAGGCATTGTCCAGTTTTTCAATTTCTTTTGTAAAGAAATCTTTTAATTCTTTAGCATTAGCACTTGCAATATTTTTTGCTTTTTCAAGCATATCAAAAAATTGTTTAAACTGAGGTCTGATAGCTTTTGAGAAAAGTTCCTGCATTTTTATAATACGCTTTTCTTTTTTAACCTGTTCATCCCATTCATGATAATCATCGTCAAACCATGTCCAGAATTTCCACCATGCTTTGTCAGGGTTCCCGGCATGCCTGCGAATTGTTTTGATTATTATTTTTGTATCTTCGAATTTTTCGATAAGATCATCCGCACTATCGGGAATAGTTATTTGAATCAGGTTTATTGTTGCTGACATCGAAAATCCTTCTGTTTTTACCAATCCTGATATATATTTCCTGTAATCATCTATATATTTTTGAGCTTGATTTTTTAGTTCTTTTTCAAATAATATAGACAAATCTGATGAAAAAATTGAATACTTTAATTCCATGCTTCTTTTAGTTTTATCAATTATTTCTTTTGCTTTTACCTGGGAAATATCATCGTTATTATAGTTTTCACTTTCTTCTGTTAATAACATGTTTATTTCTGTTTCATGTTTTTTAAAGTTTATTTCCAGTTTCTTATTAATTTCATAAATATCTTCGTCAAATTTTTCCTTTAATTTTTTCGCTTCTCCGCCGTTTTCAATTTGTTTCCTTAAAGTTTTTAATTCTAACAAAACATCTTTTCGTTTATCTTCGTTATTCGCAAGTTCTATTTCGGTTTTATTTTTTAAATCCAGACGGTTGATTATATTTATAAATACTCCGACCGCTCTGCTTATTTTTGATGTTATTGCGTATTTTTCAAGGTATTCATCTATCGCAAGTTCAATTGCGGATAGTCCTGAATAAATGAGAGCCTGGGTATTCCTGTCGTTTTTACCGATTGCTTCCTGTAGCATTTCTTCCTGCTTTTTTTTGCAAGAAGGGCTTAGAGAAACAAAATTTGAAAAATGTCTCTCCTTTGTATTGATAAAACGTTCTCTTTTCGATGAAAGGAAATCTTCTTCATCTTCACTAAGAACACAACCTGTTTTACTCATACGAATTACTTTCGCCAGTTGTGCGGAAACAGGAAAAATTCTGGCTCCTCTTATGCCAAATTTCTTTAAGTATTCGTGGCAATCAATAACTTTTTTTTCTACAAATTCATCTTTACCAGGGTCAAGCTGGTCTGCTTTGTTAAGTACAAATAGAAATCTGTCTACGCCTTGTTTGCCGCTTTTTTCCATTGATTTTGCAATTTTTTCCAATAATGATTTATCATCGTTTATCTCTAGCTGCGTTGCGTTAAGAATATACATAATCATTGGCTTGTAATCAGCTTTAATAAGGTCATCAATATGTTTTGAATGATCAATTGATCTTGAATTATTTGGACCTGGCGTATCAGAGAGCAATAGCTGCATTTCACGGGAATTTATGCCTGGAATTTTTCCTCTAATTTCTATCTTGTCGATATTATTAGAATTATTCAGTTCTTCAATTATATCAAGTGTCGCTGGTTTTTCTTCAGTACAGGCAATGTATATATCATCTTCATTCTTCTTTAATCCTTTGACAAGCCAGTTTTTTGAATCAACTACATCATATATATTCGCTATTTTTGCGGTTGTAGCTTCATTTCGCGCCGGTAATATTTCTCTGCCTAGAATCGCATTTAATAATGTTGATTTTCCGCTGCTCATTGTCGCAATAACGCTTATTTCGAATTCTGAACTCAATGCCTGATCAAAGCGAGGTTTTAATTTTGGATCTTTTAAATCATCATAAGGACTTTCATTTTGCATTTTTTCAAAAATAATCCTTAAATCACTCAAACGAGTATTCATAGTTTTTGATTCTTTGTTAACATGATTTAAAAGAATCTGAATACCTTGATTATCTTTATTGAATCTATCCCTGGCATGTTCTAAATCTTCAAAATCACCGTGTGTACCGTAAAAAGATACTTTACTTTGTGTGCCTTCACCCCAGTTTAGCATTTCTGACAGATCCGGAAAAAAATCATACAGCCAATCCTGTAAACGGCTGTTTTCTCCTGTTCCCATACATTTTGGCAGTTTATCTTTGCCGTTGTATTGACAGCTTGCCTTGGCTTCAAAAGGATTATAACTTAAAACTATTTCCTTCATTACTTCTTCTCCTTCCATGTATTTAGTAAATTTTCTACAATTGAGATTCCTGTATTAAACAGCGCTTTTTTAATATCTTGACAATTATACACTATTCCTTCCATTTCCACAACATTTTTTATACTAGATTCATTGGCTATATTATATTCCTTATTAATTAATAAATCTTCCGAAATATCAGATGTAAAAAGAAAATAATTATTAGCCGGACGAGAAAAAAATCTGAAAAAACGCTTAAAATCATCTATTTCATTTTCCGTAAAATTAATGTTTCCATGTAGCGCCATTTTAAATAATCTTGCCGCTTGTGAAGAAACAGGAATTAATACCGGATCTTCAAAACCATGTTTTTTAATATATTCAATAGTATCACTAACTGTTTTTTTTAAATTTTCTTTTTCTATATCAAACTCATCTGTTTTATTAATAACAAACAATACATTTGCGTTACTGCCTTTATTATTTGCCGTTTTTAGGTTTTGCAGAGCGTCAGAATAATCAGTTGTATGTAATTGTGTCGCGTCTAAAAGACATATAATTAAATCAGGTCTTGAATCAATCAGATGCTCCAGCGTTATTTTTTTATGTTCTGCATTTCCGGAATAGTTTATACCCGGAGTATCATGAATTACTGTAATAATTTTTTCACTGCCAATTCTGTCAAGATTGCCTTCAAGAACAATCTCGGATACCGCATCGTCCTTGTTCCAATTATCTAATGTTTTTTTATCTGTATTTCCGCAAAAAACCTGTTCGTTTTTAATTTTTGCGTAACCAAGACAATAATCATAAATATAATCATTATCAGCAATTGTAGCGATTTTTGCGGTACAGGCTTCGTTTTTAGAAGGAAGATAATCACTGCCTAATAAAGCGTTAATAAATGTTGATTTACCTGAACTCATCGTTGAAAAAAGCGTAATGCTTTTTCTGGGTAATGAGTAAAAATGAGATTCATTGATAATAAAATCACTTAATGGTTGAATTATTGTAGAAATATGCTTTAATTTTGTTTTCTGAAAAAAAGATGAAAGTTCTGATAATTTCCCTGATTCCAGGAGATTAATATATTGTTCCAAAATCTGCTGCTTTTTTTTATTTATTTTAAAAATTTTATAATAACTGCCAAATGTATATAAATCATATTTTGATCCTCCGAGTTCTAATATGTAAGCCAATAAAGGTATAAAAAAATATATATAGGAAATTCGCGGTGAAAACCATTTTTTGGATATTTTATATTTTCTCTTAAGAATTACGGATGAATTAATTATATCATTTTCATTAATAAAATCCGGAGCATTATTTTCAAATATTATTTTAGCAAATTCCTTATGCAGAAAATATGTTATGCCGCCTTTTGTTATTTTATCATATAGAAAAATAAAGAATTCTTTTTTAAGAATATCATCAGGAAAATAATAACAAGAAAGCATATGTGCGAGTTTTAACAGTGAAAATTCATTAGAGAATGGAACAATATGCTTTTTATATTCTTTCCGCATACATCCCTCTAACCCTCTCACTCTCCGCCTTCACCATCTCAACAAGCTCCCTGGGTCCTAATACCTTCACTGTATGCCCCTGTCCCAGCACCCAGCGTAAAACTTCAGGTATCTGTGTTGTAGTAAACTTAATATCAACGCTGCCGTCTTTATTCTCTTTGATGGTTTGAGTGCTGTGCCACTGGCGGTCAAGAGCGTATATGCCGATTTCTTTTTCAAAGTGTAGTTCGATTGTTTGAGCGTTACGTGATGATGCCCAGACGCCCAGCTCTTTGTCAAAATAAATGCCGGGATTAAAACCGGAGGGAATAATAAAATTGTTTTTACCAAATCCGATATTTTTAATTCTGGAAAAAGCAAACATTCTCGGTTCCTGACGATCATGGCAATGACCGATGAAGTACCAGTTACCGCGATGGCATATCGCATGATACGGATCGGCGCTGCGTTTTGTAAACTCGTTTTGCTCAAGTGAGCGGTATTCAAAATTGATTGTCCGCTTTTTCTGCAATGCGGTAAAAATCATCTGAAACGCTTTTAGATCGATTTTTCCTGTCTGATCCGGAATGAATGTAACCTGCGAATTGAGAAAACCGATGTCAGCGCTGACATTATCCGGCAGGCATTGAACGATTTTAGAAAAGATATTACGCAGGGCGTCTTCCAGCGGAGTATTGCGGTACTGGCTTAGCAATTGATCAAAAAGCGCAATGGAGAAAAGTTCGCCCTCCGTTAAAGGAACGCCTTTCATGAAAAAATTTTCTTCAGTGTAATAATAGCCGCGCCGCGATGAATCGTATTCCAGCGGCGCGCCGTACATATCCCTCATGTATTCAATATCTCGCTGGATGGTTCGTGGATTTACTTCAGCTATATCGGCTAATTCATTCGCATTCGGATATATACCGGAACGGATTGCCTTATCAATCAAGAGAAGCCTGTTTGTTCTGACTTTATGTTCCAAATTACACCTGTCTTATTTATCTTATTTTAATTTTATTCTATCATGTATGACAAATAATGTCGTAGTTAATTTTTTTATTAGTTTTACTTTGCTCCGTTGTAAATTAGCATAATTTATAATCTTTTACTTTGTTTCTTTATCATTTATGATCTCTGCTTTTTCATCCTTTACTTTTGGAGGTGGCGGGAGTCGAACCCTACCCCCCACTTGTAAGTCTTGACCGGTCAAGACTTATTCCATACTTTACAATGGGTCTACCAAAAATGGGTCTATACTTAAACCCTTCACGCAAATACATTATAGCATAGTCATTATAGATTGTAAAACGGTACGGCATTTTATAATAAACCATTGAAGGGTGGCTACCGTCTGTGGTTTTCTATCAGCATTGTATATAAGCGTTAAAATTTTATTTCCGGGGCAGGGTTCGACACAAATATAATTTAATACGGTAAAATATGATATTATTACAATGCGTGTTATTGCGTCGAGGATTGCTTCTATTGAGTTTTATCCCGCTTTTAGTAAATAACTACTAGATATACCATTTGCGTCTCACTGCGTCAATCCTGAGCGCTTATGGGGCGATTCTCAAAAGGTCACTGACTATAGTTTTCTTTTGCTTTCTCCTTCCTTGCTTTTCCTGTGAAGGTTCGCAAGTTGTCGAATCTGCTGTACGATAAATTCCCTGAATAATGGGTCAAGGTTTTTGATTAACTCTGTAATTTGCTCTAACTCAATATCGGGCGGAGTTTTTGAAAACATATCTCCTTTCCCAGTTAATAACCAATCTTTATTGACATTGTATTTATTGCAGATTAACTCGCATATCCTGTCATTAGGTTTTCTTTCCCCTCTTTCCATATTGGCAAAAAAACTATGTGATAAATAAATATGTTTACAAAAATCCTTTTGTGTAATGCCTAATTTTTGACGAAGAATTTTAATTCGGGAACTAACTGTAGAAACCGCCATTTATACACCTTAAATAAGATTATCATAATACGCTCTTTTCAACAAGGAAATCCAACCTTGACAGTATCCTATAGTTATTATATTATACTCTCTATGGATACTACGTTATGAAGTATAAACAAGAGCAAGAAAAAAACAATGTTGAAACTAACGATTACTCTGCCGATCTTTCATTATTATCCAACAAGGAAAAACGGTTCATATTTGATACCGTTAATGACTTAATGAAAATTCAAAATGATAGTACCGCCCTAATTGCCGATGTCCCAAAGGCAGGTAAAAAAAGACAGCGAAAAGGGGCTACTTTGTAAAATGCGATGCTTATGTGTCGTAAATATATTTTAAGGAGTTTGTTATGTTAGAGGTAGGATTAAATTTTGAGAGTTTCTGGGGAACATTTTTGAATATTTTTTTTAGTAGTTTCTATACTGGAATTAGGTTCTTTTTTGTTTATCTAAATGATTGGGGGTTAAGTAACGCTCCTGGATTATTTTGGTTTTATTTTATTTCACAAATTATCTATATTTTGATAATCCTGGCAATAAAAAGAGAATTAAATAGATTTTGTATATTTATACTTTGCCTTGTATGTCCCTTATTAGCGGTTCCCGCCTTAATGTTTTTAATACCAAATGTTTCAGAAAATTCAAATGGATTAAATGAATTAAGTAATAAAACGCCAGATAATAATTTAAATTTACCAAATAAAAATATTTTGGATAAAACAGAAAAAAAATATTGTATTAAGTGTAATACTTTAGTTTCAGCGGATTGTTTTAGTTGTCCTAATTGCGAGTGTAAAGAATTCACTACTTTAAATACTACTAGAGAATGTAAAAATTGTGGAAACAAAGATATTAAAGAATTAGGAGGAATGTTAGTATGTTCCAAATGTGGAAGTGGATATTTTGCTTAAAAAACAAAAAAAGGGCGGTCTTTCATTGACCGCCTTTTTACTGACACATACCCTATACATATCATCTAACAATTTAAAATTTAATGTTTAATCATCATACCTATTATGATCTTGCTTTACTGATTCTTTATTCATTGACATATAATAAATCATGATTGAAATTTCTCACTACCGCTTATACCATTGAATGAATTTTGTATTCTTTAACTTTAAATCAAATTGAAGGCATCTTAAAAAAGCATCAAATAATTTTTTACTTGCTTTTTTACCTGAAACATACATATTAAAATATGTTGAAAGTATACTGGAGCCAAATTTTCTTTTTACTTCGCTACCATCACCTTCTTTTAAACTATAATAAGCATCATCCATATACATTGGCACATAGCCTTCCTTTCTTCCTGAAAGGTCTATCAATTCATTGCTTAAATAATTATTTATTACCGACTCTCTTTCAGTATCATTATAGTTTGAATTTATCATTTCTAATACTTCCTTTGAATTGATATAATCTCTACTATAACTATATGGATTTATTAAAATAAAATCCATTGATAAGGTTTCATTAAAATTATTTGAATCAATAATGATGCCATCTTCAAGTCTATTTGAAACAGTTATTGTGTTTGTTGTGTTAACTAACATATTTTTATATTTATTGTTATTAACGACACTTTCTACCTTTTCCATACAGATACTTTGTGTCTTTTCCTTTGTTGGCAATGCAAAATTTGTCGCCGTATCAAAGTAGTGACAAACTTTTATATATGAATCGCCTCTTTTCATTGACGTTGTTTTCCAATCAATATAACCTTTTTCTTTTAATCTGTATTTTAGATTTTTAATACCGGATTCTGAAAGTCCTGTAAGATAACAAAAGAATTTATGAGAAGCCCAGCATTTATGTTTTTTTCCATATTTTATTATGTCGTGAATATATTTGTAGATTACTTTTTCAGTTAATGACAACTCTTTATTTTCTAATAAGTTTCTGTCCAGCCATATACCTGTAAAACTATCGCTAAAAATTGATTCGTTTGTTGTTTCAACGCTTGGTTGTGTTTCCTCGTAAGGTTGCGCTTCTTCGTAAGGTTGTGCTTCCTCGTAAAGTTGCGCTTGTGTTTCTTTGATAAATTGCGTTTGCGCTTCTTCGTAAGGTTGTGCTTCCTCGTAAAGTTGCGCTTGTGTTTCTTTGATAAATTGCGTTTGCGCTTCTTTGAAAAGTTGCGATTGTTTGAAAATGCACAAACGCTCTTTTTCTTTAAATTGTGGTCGCGCCTGTTCGTCAAGTTGCGCTGGCGCTTCTTCGTTAAAATTACTTTCATAATTCATTTTTATATCTCCTTTTTTGCTTATATCATTACTCAAAATAATAATTTCATTTGAAGGTTTGTGAACCCCTCTGTAATGCCACTGAGGAATTATTATTTCATAATCTTTATACATTTCCCTTATTTCTTTGCAATCGTTATAGCATAAAACCCATTTATCTCTTTTTGCTAATATATCCCTTAAAAGGGTATGATTGAACCCTTTATGCAGATTATCGTTTCCGGTGCCGTATAAACAATCTTTTATTAAATACGGCGGGTCTAAATATAGCATAGTGTTTTTATGCTTTTCTATGCTTTTTTCAAAAGTTAAAAGTTCAACGCTTAAATCGGGAAGGTTAAAATCTATTAGTCGGTCAATAATTGATTGTGAAAAATCTTTTACTTTTGCTTTTGATAAACCGCCTAATAATGTTAAACCTGAAAATGAGGTTTTATTAACAACATAAAATGCCGCCGCTGTATAAACCGAATATTCATTCGTTAAACATTCATTCTTTAACCAATTAAACATACTTTTTAATTCGCTGTTATTAGACGGATTCTTAAAAGCGTTATAATATCCGCTGACTATATAATACAATTCTTCTTTGTTGTTTAATAAGTGGTGATAGAATGTTACTAACTGAGGAAACGCATCATAACAATAGACCCTTTTACCTTGCGATGCCAGTTCTAACTCTATACTGCCTCCGCCCGCAAATATAGACGCTACCTCTTTTTCGTTTTCAAAATACTTTAAAAAATGCTCTTTTGCAAAACTTTTTCCTCCGGGGTATGACAAAATTGTTTTAGTCATATTTTCTCCTTTACTGTTAATATCCGCCCATACGGGCAGACCTCTTTCTATTCA
>Ga0209755_10001761_pt1 | contig 32237 bp, 24 predicted proteins | sample TergutCo191P1_FD_187301 | JGI IMG/M metagenome (GOLD analysis project Ga0209755, IMG submission 187301) | Cornitermes sp. P1 segment gut microbial communities from Petit-Saut dam, French Guiana - Co191P1 (SPAdes) (version 2) | ecosystem: Host-associated > Arthropoda: Insects > Digestive system... | reverse complement strand
CGCCAGCGGATACCGTCACAACTCCACCGCCAGCAGCCACGGTTACTACCCCGCCACCTGCGGCTACCGTCACAACTCCACCGCCAGCAGCTACAGTTACTACCCCGCCACCTGCAGCTACCGTCACCACTCCACCGCCAGCAGCCACCGTAACTACCCCGCCGCCAGCGGCCACGGTTACTACGTCACCACCTGCGGCTACTGTCACCACTCGACCGCCTGCGGCCACGGTTACTACTCCACCGCCTGCTTCGACTACGGTCACTACCCCGGGTGCGGGATTTTCAAGCGTGATACAGTCCACAAGAGGGGGAACTCCAATAGGGCTTTCCAGAGCAGTATACTTTGAACCCGACACCTCGGTATTAATCAACTCCTACTGGCCCATCCTGCAAGAGGTAGGACGGGAATTGGCGGCGAATCCATCCTACAGGGTAGAACTGCGGGCCTATGCCGCGCCATTCAAAACCGAAGAGGGCAGGTTTGTTGTCAGCGAAAACCGGGCCAGATTCTGCCGGGATTACTTCGTGGAGCAGTACGGAATCTCTGAGATGCGTATCAGTTATGAAGCCTTCGGTTCAGAGAGGGCGCCCGCGCATATAACCGCGGAATGGGAATCCTACCGCTGTGTGGAAATAATCCTGTACCAACCGTAAAAACCTAAAAACCGGCCGGGAAGCTAACAACTTCCCGGCTTTTTTTTGCTAGCAGCCGCCGTTACATGTTTTGCCCATAAAATATACCTGTGTATGGGCGTTTATCCCTTCAGTCAGCTTGTGGCTGTGGCCTTTTCTATGCCCACAGGTACGAGGATGTGTATCCATTCGGGCAGCTCTACATGAAGACCGCTTTCGCGGTCAATCAGAAAGCGGCCATTACTTACGCAGGCTCTGGCCTGACCGTTTCTTTCGCGCGCCGAAGGCTGCCCTCATGGCTACCCTTCCCCGTACCTGTAGAACATAAACAAGTTGATCAAATGCTGACTTCAGAGCGGGGAGGTGACAATCATCGTTGTTATTGAAAAAATTTCATAAATTTTTTATAATTTTTGGGATGACAAAAACCGCCAATGGCAGACAGATCATTCCCTTCGGCAATTCGGCATCAGATGACAATGGTCAATTACAGGGATATTACCATGAGTAAAAGCATTTCAAAAAACTTACGGCTTGTTTTACTGCTTGCAGGCTCGCTCCTCGTCCGCCCGCTCCCAGCCGAAATTTCCTATAGCGTTGCGCCATATTCCGACCCGCAAAAAAATCCCGCCCTCACGGCGGAGGATATAAGAATCTTCTCTCAAGCCATTAACCGTTTGGCCAATGACCGGCGTTTAGCCAATCACCCCATCCGCCGCTATCTTAACGACCCTAACCTCAACGCCCACATTACTTTTAATAACCCTACTGTGACAGAGCTAGGTGTCGCCGCGATAATATCAGGTAACACTGGAATACTTACTCACTCAGGTCGAGATTTAGCCTTTTATCTGACCATGTTCGGGCATGAATTCATCCACATCGACATGCTGGAAAAATACGGACACCTCGAGCAGCATGTCTTTTTACCCATTGAAGATTTTGCCTTCCAAGATTTAATGGAAGAAGTTTTCGCCAATGTTCTCGACCAATGGATTTATTTATCCTATCCTGAAATACCCAGAAAACCCGACCTCCGCAACTGGCAGAGACAGAACAAAATTGATGATACGCCGGAAGCTATGTATAATGATTTTAAAGAGTTATACCCCAACCTGAGCAACGAGCAAATCATCTCCCAGGTCTGCGGTGAAATGCTTAATCTGTTTTTTATCCGCTCTACCAGATACACCTCATCTGTAATTCCCAGTAATGTGCATATGTCTTATCGGGTTTACAACTCTTTTCTAATTCCCGAATATGCCGCTTACCGCGAGCGCGGCGACGCCCTGCTACGCCATCAATGGAACTACCTGGCTTCCATGCTGCCGTTCTCTCTGCCCGAGAATTATACTTACGATTATTTCCGTGGCCGCTTCAAAGACGACCTTACCCGCTGGCATAATGGTGGCCCACATTCTCTTTATGCGCGGGTGAATTTTCCTTACGAGGAGAATGCCCGAGCTGAGCTTGCGGCCCAAAAACCCGAAGAGAGACGCTACGACTACCTCTCCCGCGAAGACGAGGCCCGCCTCAACCGCATTTTCCAAGAAATCGACCCCTCATTCAAACCAGTGAATACCGCACGCACTTCTCTCCAACGTATACTGCAAGAAGTTCGTCAAGAAGAAGAAGCAAAGAAACAAGCAGCTGCGCAGCGATAATCGCTAGGCGCTGAGGTGGCAATTAGTTCCTGTGTATGGGCGGTTAGCCCTGAAGTCTGCATTTGGTCAACTTGCTTATGTTCTACAGGTACGGGGAAGGGTAGCCATGAGGGCAGCCTTCGGCGCGCGAAAGAAACGGTCAGGCCAGAGCCTGCGTAAGTAATGGCCGCGACCGCGAGCTGCCCGAATGGATACACGTCCACGTACCTGTGGGCATAGAAAAGGCCAGACCAAAGTCTGCGAAAATATAGGCCACGACTCTGCCGTCCTTCATGGACAGATCGCCACACCTGTATTAATAACGCTGATATTACTTGCGGTCTGTTGATGCTCACTTCACTGTGAGGGTTTCTCTTGAGTAGTCAATCTGGGTTTTAATTTCTCCGATGGGCACCCACTGAATCAGGAAAGATACCTCATTGTTGAATTTGTAGCTGGTGGAACCGGACGGCAAATAAGGACTCGTTTTTACAGACAGTTTGGCGTTCCAATCCCCCAGATTATGAACAAATGACAGGTCCAGCGCTTTAAGCTTGAAGCCTGATCTTCTGCGCAAGTCGTTATTGTCAAAGCGGAATGAATTAAGCAGATCAATAAAAAAATTGGTTTCTTCACCGGGATAAAGCTGAATCGGCAGGCCAAAGAAAGGCAGACCCTGGAAATATTTAAACATAACAGCGTTCTCCGAATTTGTGGAAATACTGACATCCAGAAAATTCGTAATTGCCAATTTAATTCCCAAACCAAAGATAAATTTGGAATTTGTGTACCTTTGAAGGTCAAACGCCATGCTGGTATTCAGGGCTACCGAGAAAGAGAGGCGTTTACTCCAGAGATCTTTCCTGGCAAAGGTATTGTTATAGCCAAGTTTCAGTTCATTCGGATGCAGATCCTTTTCAACCATTTGGATCCAGCCGTTTGGCAGGTTATTATCCACGCTTCCGTAGTAGTTATATCTGTAAGGCTGTCCGTACAACGCTGAAAAAGAAGCCGTAAAACCCGAGAGCGTAAGACTCGATGTTAAGGTGGTGTATTCATCCAGATCAGGGTCAAAGACAATATACTGCTGAAAGTTACCCCGGGAGCCGAACCTGAGCGTCTCCGTAAAATAAACCGGCTCAATCTTGCGCTGCTCCTCGTCCATAGGAAACACGATCCTGCCCCTAAGGCTTGTCTCGCTGATCCACGCTCTGAAAGCGGCGCTGCCGGAAACCGAGGTGTCTTTGGGCGGCAGTACCGCGGAAATGGAGAGAGTCTGGCTTTTGTCTCTCAGCTTTGCCGCAAAGTTGGCGGAGACCTGATGACTGTCTATTTTGGTATTATCCCAACTGCTGAAAGCCCAGTTCCATGAAGGATTTAAGCTGGTAGTATCAAAGTTTGTCTTTGCCAGGAGCCCTTTGAGACTGTACTGGAAACTGCTCCCTCCCCAAACCGGATTCTGGAAAAACGGCCTCACGGTGTTGGAGAAATCCCAGGCGGAAGTCAGGAAAGTTTCATTATAGGCTCTGTCCCTGGCATTTTTTATGGCGGTTTGGGAACCGAATTCCTCAGACCATTCGTTAAGGTATAAATAGTCCTGCCATGAGCCGGTAGCCGAAAGGCGCAGCGCGCCTGTATATGCGGAATGACTTAAACCAAAGCTAATATCTCCGTCACTGCGGAAACGGGAGAGAACAGTGGAAACTTCAGTCCAGTTAATATCTTCCGGGTCTCTCCAATTGGCTTCCGTCGAACGGAATTGCAGTTCTGTAGCGGCTGTTGGCGACAAGCGATAGTCAACGGAAAACTGAAGCCCCCCGAGACTTGCAAGAGTAAACCTTTGATTGAGAACCGGCGGCGACAATGTAAACGCGTCCGGCGTAACCCGTCTTCGTTCTACTTCAACTTCTTCATCTTCCCAGGGTGAAATTGGAAGATCCGGCAGCAAGGCGTCTCCTGGCGGCGGCCCGGTAACTTTTTCAGCCTGCGTATTTTGGGCAGCAGCGCCGGTTTTGAATGGAGTTCCCGCCATCGCCGCACTGGCGGTAAATATAGTAAAACGGTTAGGGAAGAAAAATGCCCTTCCGGGATTGGGAGGATAGGAAGGGCCGGAATAGTTTCTTGAGCTCCTTTGGCTGAAAAGCAGCGTACTGCTCATGCTTGATATCGAAAAAGAAGTGATGTACGGATTATAGGCGGTTACTGTAGGAGTGTATGAACCGCTTAGTTTCCACTCGTAGGAACCAAGGCTTTCATCGGTAACATCACTCGTAGACGCGGATGTTCCCTCCCGAAGCATGCCAAGCCAATCCAGACTTTCCGAGCGGCGCATAAAATCCCGGTTAACATAGGGGTCGGAATAAAACGGAACTCCCCAGGAAAACGATCCGTTAGGTATTTTAAAGGAGCCGGTGGCATTAACCCGGTATCTGAAGGGAACATTAAAAAAAACAAGTCTCCCCTTGTTCCATACGCTGTCTCCGTCATGCCTGGGAAAAGGGGAATAGCTGCTCCCAAAAACATAGATATCCCGGGTTACTCCAAGGCCGGCAGAAATATTAGTCGCGCCAATATCCCCCTTTCCCGGCAGCGTAAGCTCAGTTCCCAGGTATACGCCGAGATTCACATAGGCATCCAGAATTGCCGAAAGCTGAATGCCGCTGGTGTCGCGTCTCCTTTCTCCGGTGGTTCTGAGAAAAACACCTTCCCGCACTTTATCGGAACCGTCCGAATCGCCGCCAAAAATCCTGGTAATCGAGTTTTCCGAAAATCCGGAAGATTTCGGCCTGCCGAGCAGATAGGTCGTAGTTTGCAGAAATGTGCCTTCCCTTGAACGGGTACCCAACACCGGATGGAAAACAATTTCATCCGAGGGGTAAAAGAAAAAGGGAACATACAGAACCGGGATATTGCCAACTCTGAGAACGGCGTTAAGTACGGCCCAGTCATTGCCGGGCAGAAGCCAGAGTTTCGAGGCGTTAAGAGACCAAAACGCTTCTTCATTTGCCGGATTTGTAATTTCCGCTCCGGTCAGGACTGTGACATCTTCGCTGTTTCTGGAAATAACCGTCCCTGCGAAACGGTAGGCGCTGGATTGGCCCGAAATCGACTTTTCCGAAACTCCATCCATGAAGATGCTTGACCAGTTATCCAGGTTGACGGTGATTGACTCCCCTTTAAAAGTCTCTACGCTGTTTCCTTCCTCTTTTACATACTCAACATTTCCTGTCGCGGTCATTACGTTGCGGGTCCGGTTATAAAGTATTTCCCAGGCTTTGATGCGGTGAACCGCACCCCCGTCTTTGAGGCTTATTATCACGTCCCCTTTAAGCCGGGCATATTCCTCGTCAACAACATCCAGGGTGAAGTATTCCGTGGTCTTCGCGGACTCTATGGTGATAACCCGCTGCCCGGCTGTGGAAGCAGGTCTGGCAGACGGAAGTTCATAATAATTGCGGAGTCTTGACGCGAGATCTTCCCTGGAACCGCCCTCGCTCAAACCCAAATCCCTGCACCACGCGGCCAGTTCCCTCAGTGAAGACGTTCTTATATCCATTTCGATGTAGGAGACTTCGGCGTCTTTAACTTCCTCCTTTTCATCCGCCTCATCCTCTTCAACTCCTTCTCCGTTTCCGGCCGGGACTGAAGCGCCTGTTTCCTGTGAAAAGACACCAAAGACCGGGAAGAAAAACAGGAAGATTACGAGGAAGAGTATATATTTCATTTTGCTCTGGCCGCGCCGCGTTTATTGCGCAAATGTTCTTTAATATAGGCCCCGGTATACGAAGCGCCGCATTTGGCCGTTTCCTCCGGGGTTCCGGTGACGATCACCTCTCCTCCCCTGTTACCGCCCTCAGGGCCCAAATCAATAATGTGATCGGCCTGAAGCAGTACATCAAGGTTATGCTCGATCATTACCACTGTATTTCCCTGATCAACAAGACGCTGGATCACTTCCATGAGCTGCTTCACATCCGCGAAGTGAAGGCCGGTGGTAGGCTCGTCAAGTATATAGAGGGTTTTCCCGGTGGAACGTTTGGAAAGTTCCAGCGCGAGTTTTACCCGCTGCGCCTCTCCTCCGGAAAGTGTCAGAGCGGATTGGCCAAGTTTGACATAACCCAAACCAACTGAAAGAAGGGTATCCATCTTACGGGAAATTTGCGGAATTGGGCCGAAAAATTTCGCCGCCTCCTCAATGGTCATATCAAGCACATCGGCAATATTTTTCCCCTTGTAGCGAATCTCCAGGGTTTCCCTGTTAAAACGTTTTCCGTGGCAGACATCGCAGGTAATGTAAACGTCCGGTAAAAAGTTCATTTCTATTTTGATCGTTCCGTCGCCTTCGCAGTTCTCGCATCTTCCGCCACGGACATTGAATGAAAAACGCCCGGCTTTATAACCGCGTATTTTCGCGTCAGGAAGCCCTGTAAACAGATCCCTGATGGCGGTAAATCCGCCAACGTAGGTTATGGGATTTGAGCGGGGCGTACGGCCGATCGGACTTTGATCTATATCGATCACCTTGTCTATGTTTTCAGCTCCTTCCAGTTTCTTGTAGGAACCTTCGGTGTGATTCCCGCCGGTTATTTTATTGAACAGCGCGGGATAAAGCACATCCGAAAGAAGCGTGGACTTGCCCGATCCCGAAACTCCGGTTATGCAGGTAAAAACTCCCAAAGGTATTTCAACACTGATGTCTTTGAGATTATGCTGTGACACTCCTGAAAGGCGTATACGCATGCCGTTTCCGGTTCTGCGTTCGCCTGGTACTTTCATCGTAAGTGTACCCGCCAGGTACTGCCCTGTCAGACTGTCTTTAACTTTCATTATCTCGTTCGGCTTTCCCTGAGCCACGACTTTTCCGCCGTGAACGCCGGCGCCCGGTCCCAGATCAACAATATGATCCGCGGTACGCAGGGTTTGCTCGTCATGCTCCACAACGATGAGGGTGTTCCCTATATCCCGCAGGTGAATCAAGGTGTCGATAAGACGCTGATTATCCCGCTGGTGAAGTCCGATTGAAGGCTCGTCAAGGATGTAGAGAACTCCGACCAAACTTGAGCCTATCTGCGTGGCAAGCCTGATGCGCTGAGCCTCTCCTCCCGAGAGAGTGGCGGCTTTCCGCTCAAGGGTCAGGTAATCAAGACCTACGTTTTTCATAAAACCAAGCCGGGCGTTGATCTCTTTCAGTATCTGGCGGGCAATGGTCTTTTCGGTTTTGTTCAGCCTCACAGATTCAAAAAACTTGAGCGAATCCGTTACCGAAAGGCCCGTCAGATCCCAAATGTTCCGGCCTCCGACCGTAACTGCCAGAACTTCAGGCTTGAGGCGTTTTCCACCGCACGCTTCGCACGGCTTCTGGCTCATGAACTTCTCAAGCCAGTCCTTTACCCCCGGGGACGAGGTTTCCATATACCGTCTTTTCAAATCCTCAAGAACCCCGGGAAATTTGGTGTTGTAATCAAAATGGGAAGTTCCTTCCCTGTTTTTGTAGTGGACTTCGATGCTCTCACCGCTTCCGTAAAGCATCGCGTCCATCGCCTTTTTGGGGATTTCGTCCAGCGGAGTATCCAGGCTGAACTTAAAGTGCTTCGCCAGGCTGTCAAAGCGGCTCCTGTACCATGCCGAATCCGGGTTGTAGGGAATGACCCCTCCCTCGTTGAATGAAAGAGAGGGATTTGGAATGATGAGAGCCGGATCAAAGTCCATCCTGATTCCGAGACCCGTACAATCCGGACAGGCGCCGAAGGGATTGTTGAAGGAAAAAAGTCTTGGCTGCAGCTCGGGAATGGAAATTCCGCAATCCGGGCAGGCGTTCTTTTGGCTGAAAAAATGCTCGACAGCTGCAGCGCTCTTGCTTTCCGTAGTTTGTTTGCCTTCCGCAGCAACCTTTCCCGGAGCCTGGCAGATTAGCAGCATGACCCCGTCTGCGGCTTCCAGAGCCGCTTCAGCGGATTCAGCCAGGCGCTGCCTTATTCCGGGGGCAATGACCAGCCGGTCTACGATAATTTCAATTGTATGCTTTTTTTGTTTATCAAGGCTTATCTTCTCGTCCAAATCTACGGGAACACCGTCTACCCTTGCCCTGGCAAAACCCGCTTTTTTCGCGTCCTCCAGGATCTTCTGATGTTCCCCTTTCTTGCCCCGGATCACAGGCGCAAGGAGCTGAATCCTGCTGCCTTCCTCCATTTGTAAAATGGTTTCAATAATCTGGTCGATGGATTGTTCCTTAATCTCCTTGCCGCAAACAGGGCAATGAGGAACTCCTATACGCGCAAAAAGCAGGCGGTAATAGTCGTAGATTTCGGTAACCGTTCCAACAATGGATCTTGGGTTCCTGTGCGTTGTTTTCTGTTCAATGGAAATTGCCGGAGAAAGCCCTTCGATATAATCCAGATCCGGTTTGTCCATGCGGCCCAAAAACTGCCTGGCATAGGCGGAAAGACTCTCCACATAACGCCGCTGGCCTTCGGCAAATATGGTATCAAAAGCCAGGGAACTCTTCCCAGATCCGGAAAGTCCCGAAATAACGATGAGTTTATCCCTTGGCAGTTCAAGATCTATGTTCTTTAGATTATGTTCCCTTGCGCCTTTTATAATGAGTTTATCCATGTTATGGAAGAATACCTGCCATGACAAGGTTTTTCAAGGAGAGCGGGAGTGGTCCGAACTGTTTATTTAAAGCTATTTCAAAGCGCTCCAGGTCTGCGGTCCGACGCTTCCGTCGATTTTTAAATTCCTGTTCTTTTGGAAAGCTTTGACGGCCGCTTTTGTCAATGAACCAAAAACGCCGTCAGTTTCAAGATCTGCTTCACCTAAAGAATTCAGGAGCTCCTGAAGGTATTTAACAGCCTCACCCTTGCTTCCCTGCTTGAGAGTTGGATCTTCTTCCTGGCCCGGCGGAAGATAGGAAGCCGAGGCAATAGCCGGCTTATAGTAAATTTTTGCCTGCTGCCCGAATGATTTAGCGCTGCTTGTATTAATGACCCCATCGGCAGATGCCTTAAAGACCGGTTGAGTTTCCACAAGGACTTTTGCTGTTTTTGATGTAATCTTTTTATGAGCTTTTTCCGGTAATTTAGCGGTAACTTTTTTACTAATCCTTCTGTAGGATCTTGATTGAATCCATTCCTTTCTAACTTTTTCTCCGGTTTTCAGCGCGTCCGCTTCCCCAATTTCCTTAAGAATTTCTTTTACATATGTTTCTCCGGCAAAAAGAAACAACAGATCATAAAAAAATTCCTCTTCATCAGGAGGATAACCGTAAACACACGCGAGGGCATAAGCGATCTCTGATTGCACAAGCCATTGCGTCATTACACGGGCAAATTCCGCAGGCATCAAAACAGGGCTGTTTAATCCTGTAACAACGCCCAAAAATCCTGTTTTCGCGGATTTTGTATTTATCACATGATCGGCAAGCACATCATTGTCAGGTCTTGTTCTTCTCCATTCCGCGACATTTGTCTGCAGCTTTTGCTTGTTTACACTGGACAGCAGGAACACTAATTCTTCAATTCCGGACACAGTCGCGATAATCTCTTCTTCTTTCGCGCTGCCTTTTCCGACATACCCATAAATCGTAGTTTTGTCATTATTGGAATTTTCAAAATTAATTATTGAGTTCGGCTGAATTCTGAATAATACTCTATTGTATTCAGGATTATTCCAGGCGGCGTCATCCCACACCAAAAGATAGACGGAGGAGCCGTTCGTTTCAAGAGATTTATGTGAGTTTAAACTGACGGCGCCGGCGCTTAAAAGCCCTGTAGTCGTATTCCTGGTAATGTCTTTTGCCGTCCCGCTTTTTGGTACGAGCTGGGGAAGACGGCTGCTGTCAGTCATGCTTACAATCTCGGCTTTTTTGCCGGCAAACAAATAGTTTCCGGTTTTCTGAACAGGAGCGGGCTTGGGAGCTGAAGCCGGAACAGTCTGCGCGCTGCCTTGCTTGGTCCAGATACTGCTTCCGCCGGGCCTTGTATAGGTTCCGTAACCTCCGGCTTTGTACTTGTTAACCAAATCACCGGGGAACGAGTTAGTAACAACATAATCAATGCTCGATCCGTTAAAAGTAACTGTTTTAAGGTTTGTACACCCGGCGAATGCGTTCTGATCGATAGTATTCACACTTGCGGGGATGGCAATACTGGCCAGGCCTGTGCATCCGCTGAAAGCGTTCTGGATGATACGAATTATGCTGTCGGGGATGGCGACACTGGTAATACCCTTAATGTTTTGGAAATCAGCGATCACTCTTATTGGACTGCCTTGAACGCTGGAGGGAATAACCAACGCGCCGCTTATCGACTTGTTCATTGCGCAGATAAAAGTTCCTGACCCATCGTAAGATTCGCCGTAATTAAATTTATCCGCCGGCGAATTCGAAGAGCTTGCCTGGCCTTCCTTTGTCCAGGTATTGCTGCCATCGTTATAATACTTGCCGGCGCCTCCGTTTCTATACTTCGCGGTCAGATCTCCGGGGAAAGCTTCATTTTCGATGGTAGAAATCCTTGCCGGTTCAAAATTAACAAAGTTAAGCGGGACGTCCTGGAACGCGCCTTTGCAAATCTTGGTCACTTTGGAGCGGATCAAGACTTTCTCAATTGCAGTGTTCACGAACGCGTTTCCGCCTATGGTAGTTACGTTAACTCCTACACTCTCGTTTTTAAGGGTTTTTAGGCTATGGCAGTCGGAGAACGCGCCGTAATTGATAGAGGTCACACTATCGGGGATGGCAATTTCCTTAAGGCTGATACAGTAATAGAACATAGAATGTGAGATAGCGCTCAATCTGATTCCGCTCGCGAAGGTGACAGTTCTAAGGTCTTGGCAATTAGAGAATACGGAATCGCCGAAAGACCTTACGCTATTTGGGATGGTTATGCTGGTTAGGCCTGAGTTGCTAAACGCGGCATTACCTATAGACATCACACTGCCCGGAATTGTGACGCTGGTAAGGCCAGGACAGTAACTGAACGCGTCATCGCCGATAGACGTCACGCTGCCCGGGATGGTGAAAGTCCTAAGGCTGAGGCAGTTATTAAACATTAAACGTGAGATAGCGCTCAATTTGATTCCGCTCGCGAAGGCGACAGTTCTAAGGTTATGGCAGCCAGAGAATGCGCCTTCGCCGATAGAAGTAAGACCATTGGGGATGGTGATGCCGGTAAGGCCTGCACTGGAAAAAGCGCAATTGCCTATAGACTTCACGCTGCCTGGTATTGTGACGCTGGTAAGGTTCGTACATTCAGAGAATGCTTGTTCACCGATAGATGTCACGCCAATGGGGATGGTGACTTTGGTAAGGTTCGTATATCCGGCGAAGGCATTATCAGCGATTGCTGTTACGGGTTTGCCCTCGTGGGTGGCGGGAATAACTATCGCAGCGGCATTTGCTGCACCCCTCGAAACAGACCATTGTTTTCCATTAGAGATGGCATTAAAACATAGACCGATTGTGTTACTCATAATAAAATTTCCTTTTTTCTATGGCCATTCTACCATACCGTAATAAATATGTGAAGATTGAACCTCTCGCAAAACTCGGTTAGTCTTGCCGAGGTTATGCTGTTTTTTATGTAACTCAGGCTTGTCCTTTTTCCTGGCAGCAGGTAAACTTCGTCTGTGAAGTTTGCCTTATTATGCATGTGTATCTGCCTCTTGAGCGCAGCCGGCATCAACGCTGATTCAACAACGGATTACTCAAAAGGGCCGTTATTCGGGAAAAATATGTTTATTCCACTTTTACTGCATTATAACTTTCCGTCTTTATCAGCCAAATCGGGCGAAAAGTTCGATTTCCAGTATCATCTCTCCACATACTATGTCCAGGATGTGTATTTTATAACGGAGACTCTATCTTCGGAACGGCAATATAAAAAAGGAGATATTATCAGGGATTATGAAAGCTGGGTTGCCGAGATGGGACTCGCGTACAATTTCATGAAACAATTGCAAATTGGTTTGGATATGCGCGTATTCTCCTATTACGGCGGATTTCTGGATCCTGTAATAGAATCCTTTCACGGTTTCTTTAATCTTCCAAACGCCGGACGTGAGTTTTTTTTACAAAACCAGTTGTATATCAATATCCCAAACGACAATGGCATTAAAATGTTTCTGGACGCGCCAGTAACTTCGTTCGGAGATATTGACCTCTGGGGCAAATGGACCTTTCTTGAAAACAAATACGTCTCCCTCGGCGCGTTGGGCGCGTTTAAACTGCCCACAGGAAACCTCGCAAAATTAAGCGGGGACGATTACCCTGATGCGGCCCTGGGCTTGCTCATGGATTTCAGAGCAGCGAAATATATATCGATCTTCGCGCAAGCCGGAGCAGTAATACCTTTTAACGGCATGTCTTACCCCATGTTTAACGGGCTTTTGGGGCTGGAACTCCATCCGTGGGAGTTTTTATCGTTCAATGTGCAATCAAATATAAAAACTTCTCCGATTTCGGACCACACCATTGATTATCCCCGAAACCCAAGCCTGGGCACAAATTTCAGGAAATTTACTCCCCAAATCAACATACTTGGAGGACTGATAATCCGGCACAAGGGTTTTAAGTTTCAGTTCTATTTCGAGGAAGACGCAATAATTGTCTATCATGGGACAGATATTACATTTAATATGATGATTTCACACACATTTAGCTTAAAAAAACATACTTAAAAAACTCAATTGATAAGCGGACAATAAGGGTATAGTATATAATTCAGATATAGCTGTGGAAGCAAAGCTTCCCCGGCATAATAAAAAACTGGAGTACAAATTGAAAATCCTGATGGCAGCCAGCGAAGCTGTCCCCTACGCCAAGACTGGCGGTCTTGCTGACATGGTTTCGGCCCTTTCACTGGCGCTCGCGCGGAGAGGGCATGAAGTGCGTATTGTCCTCCCGCGTTACTATGGGATTAACAAGAACGAACTGGGATTGGAAGCCCTGGAAGGGCCTATGGGTGTTCACATTGGCGGCGGGGAAGAATGGAGCGAGGTTTATCACGGTATTCTGCCCGGAAGCAGCGGGGTCAAACCCGGCAAAAAGAAGGCCGCCGGAAATAATCCGGTAAATGTATACTTCATTGATCATGAAAGATTCTTCGGCAGGGACGGAGTTTACGGTACACCGTCCGAACCGGACTTTCTTGACAATCCACGGCGTTTCACCTTTTTCTGCCGCGCCGTATATCAGCTTTGCAGGAAAATTAACTGGTACCCGGACGTACTTCATTCACACGACTGGCCGGCTGCGCTGGTTCCGGTATTTCTTAAATACGGAGAGCGGCAGGGGGAGTTCTTAAAAACCGTTTCTGTTCTGACGATTCATAACCTTGGCTATCAGGGCATATACGGCAAAGACAATTTCTACGCCACGGGTCTCGGCTGGGACACTTTTTACAACGCCGGTTTTGAAGACTGGAGCATGATGAACCTCCTCAAGGCGGGCATTTGCTCCGCGGACATGATCAACACCGTGTCTCCAAATTACGCTGAAGAAACCAAAACCTCAGCATACGGCTTCAGGCTTGACGGAATATTGCGCAGCCGCGCAGCCGACTACCGGGGCATACTCAACGGCATTGATACGGAAATATGGAATCCTGAAAAAGACCCTTTAATTCCCGCGCCCTTCAGCAAAAAAGATCTAAGCGGAAAGGCAAAAGCAAAAGAACTGCTGCAGCAGGAATTCGGCCTTCCCAAATCAGCTGCTACCCCGATTATAGGCTTCATATCAAGGCTCACAGGCCAAAAAGGCGTGGGAGAACTCTTCGGACCGGCCTACGGTTCGGCCTATCCCATTTGCCGGGATATGAACCTTCAATTCGTCGTTCTCGGTTCCGGAGAAGCCTGGTGCGAAAATGAAATGAGAAGCCTTGAAAGTAAACTTTCCAACTTCAAGGTAAAAATTGGATACAGCGAAAAATTGAGCCACCTGATAGAAGCGGGAAGCGATTTTTATCTCATGCCAAGCCGCTACGAACCTTCCGGACTCAGCCAGATGTATTCACTGAACTACGGCACCATCCCGATTGTGCGGAACACCGGAGGACTCACAGACACGGTTGAGAATTTCAACCAGGATTCGGGCAGCGGGACAGGTTTCATGTTCGATGACCTTACACCACAGGCAATTTACAACACCGTAGGATGGGCTATCTGGGCCTACTACAATCGCAAACCACAGATAGAAGCCATGCGTGTAAGAGGCATGGGAAAAGACTTCTCTTGGGATAAATCTGCCGGGGAATACTCTGTCATGTACGAAGAGGCCGTTAAAAAAGTTTTTGGTTAGTGAGGCTCTTGCAAAACTTCAGTTTTGCAAGAGCAACCGCTGAAAATTGCATGTTTCGCAGCCCACAGGGCGAGAAACTGCATAGCCTCGGCAAAACTAACCGAGTTGTCGAACATTGCACATTTTACCCATTTTAAAAAATGTGGTCAAGCGTAAATACTTACCCTGTAAAGAATTAGCGTTGCTGGTTCGGTATGCGGAAAACTTTGGAATTTGGTGTTAGCAGGGATGTAATCAATTTCCAATAATGCGGGGGTTTGATATGCGCAATGACTTCACGATGTTTAAAAGGGCGGTTCCGTCCGGGGCTAAGGTGGTGTATTACTATGCTTATGACGAGAATGGGAAGAGGCGGGGGCCGTGGACTACGAAATGCCTGACGGTTACTGAGGCGCGGAATTACTGCCACAGGCTTATCAGAAACGGGGCTTTGATTCCTGACAGAAAAAGGATAATGACGTTTTCAGAGTTCGCAAACGGCTTTTGGGAGCTTGATTCAGAGTTTATCAGAAATGAGAGGAGTAGAAAAGATTTTAATGACAGTTATGTCGCTATAAGTGGGCAATTGACTTTCAATCAAATTGAACCGTTTTTCGGCAATATTGCCCTTGATAGGATTACTGCCGAGGATGTGAACAAGTGGCTGCTGGGGTTCTCTGGGCGTGGTATGAAGGACAAGAAAACCGGGGAGAGAATCGGCTGTTATAAAAACAGCTATGCCAATGCCGCTTTCAGGACGTTAAATATTATGCTGGATGAGGCTGAAAAGCGGGGGCTGATACCGTCCAACCCCTGCGGCAAGGTGAAACGGCTTAAAAACAACAAGAAGAAAATCGAGATATTGAAACTTGAGGAAGTGAGGAGCCTGTTTCCAAAGGATTACCGGTCTGTTTGGGTGGATAAAGAAATTGCCTATGCCGCTAACCTTTTGGCTTCGATTACGGGCATGAGGATTGCTGAAATAATGGGGCTGCGGGGTGAATATGTCTTTGACAACTATATTCTTGTTTGCGGGCAATATGGGGTTGACGGGTATCGGGATTGCACGAAAACCAAGGAAAACCGGAGCATTCCGGTGATGCCCGAAATGATTGCGGTATTACGGAACCTCATGAAGCAGAACGGCTCAGGCTATGTGTTTTCCCTGAACGGCGGGGCAGCCCCGGCGAGCCGCAATTATTTCGCAGTGGAACTTAACCGAGCCTTAAACAAAATTGGAATAAGCACAGAAGAGATAAAAAGCCGGGGGCTGACACTGCATAGCTGGAGGCATTTTTTGAATACCGAATTGCAGCGGCAAGGGTTGACTATACAGCAAGTCCAGAGCGTTACGGGGCATAAGTCGGAAAGGATGACGGAATGGTATAATCATCCTGATCCGATGAATATACCTAACGTTACCAAAGCGCAGGCGGCAATTTTCAAGCATGAAGAAAATGACAGTGATGATTCAAAACCAAGCCAAATAGACAACATACGGCCTTTTGTACCGGTGAAAGAACCGGAAGAACAGGGAAAAACAGCGACAGTTTCAAGTACACGAAAACACGCATAGAAAAAAGGCTCCCGCCATTGGAGGGAGCCTTTCACATTTCAAACGCAATGACTACAAATCCGCAAATATTTTGAATTGTTCGTCAACAGACAGTTGCGGTGTGTAAAACCGCTTCTGGTTTGCGGCTTGCGTCGGAAACTTGATTACATTTTTCATTATGAACCCTCCGGAAATGTCCGACATGAAATCGGGCGGAATGGGACAACATACGCTGCCCTTGAGCCCCAAACATGCCGCCGTGTTTTTCCCCTAAAGAGGGGGCGGGCCGGTGGGGCTCACTTTTGTCGGCCCCCGCCCGCCCCCGATGGGGAAAAACAACCTTGCCATTAAAACAGCCGTTTGAGGAAGAACAGGCGCTTTGTAACGCTGGACGGAGAAAGCCTAAACGACAGGGAACAACCAATGCCCGTCCCGTCAAACTGTCAGACCAGAGGGCTGCGGTTTGCGGGTTGGCGTGGTTTTTGCGAGGCGCTCACCGCCGTATGGAACCGAAAGTTCCTTAGCAAAAACCATGACAAAGGGTCGCGGAGAAAATGTTAGGTAATTGGAGGAAATACTGCGCTATGAAATTTGCCTTCCCTTAAGAAAATTAGTATTTTTTATAAAGAAGTGAAATGTTATGAGCGATCCAAAAGACATTTTTAAGCCTCAGGGGGCATTACTTGACTGCTTTGAATGCTATCCTTATTTTCAGGATGATTTTGAAGTGCTTGTCAGAGAAGGGCTTATACAAGTTACCGGCCCAGAGTCATGTAAATGGTTAAAAAGTAAAACGAGTTTGGCAGAATACTTCAAATGGGCCAACGGTGATGCTGTATCTGTTCCCGGAGGGTTTTGGGCGCCGATAGAAAAAGCATTTGGAATTAAGAGGCATAGTCTGCGGAGGCTTGCCGGAAATAATGCCAACCCGCTTAAACCGGATATATCCAGAGCTTTCAAGAAAATAAAACCGATATTGCAGCAGTTAAGGGCGAAGCAGAAAAGCGAAAATACCGAACGGCAGGTTTATAACTATATCAAAATGCTTATACTCCTTGCGAAAGATGAGAAACAGGAAACAATTCGCATAATTTTGGAAAAAATCGCCGCTATTTTGATTAAAAATGTGGACAAAAACGCACCAAAACGGCGGTTTTAAATTACTCAAGAATGCTCAATACATGTCTCTATGTGTTTCTATGTGTTTTAACGTATCACAACGTTTAATGCTGTAATATGAAATTGTCCAAACCCAAGAAACAAATAACGCGCTATTTTATTGATATACCGTGCGTGAAGCATGCGTAATATCTTTTTTGGGAGCGAGGTGAATATGCCGGGGATAGAAACATTTCTGGACGCGGGGCAGGTTGCCGAAATGCTGGGGCTTTCAATTGCGACGATTAGGAAGTGGGTTCTGACAGGTTACATACCCTACAGAAAAATCGGGCGGGCGGTTCGTTTTTCGGCTGCGGAGATACAGGGCTGGGCATTGAGCAAAAGCCCGACAAAACAGCGTGGGCATGAGGGGGCGAGAAATGACAGCAACTAATGCTACCAGAACGACAACCGGCAATCTTGTCTCTGCCTGTATCATAAGGGGACGTATGAGCCTGGGCGCGAAGATTGTTATTGTGGCGTCTGATAACCGGAGCGTCCAGGATTGGTTATATCGTTACCTGGAACCTTACGCGGCAAGGGGCTATGTTTTTTATTTAGTGGAAAGGGCGGCGGATTTTTCTGAGTATGCGGGAAAATCTGACACGGTGATTGCTTTTGTTGAGGATATTTTCTTTGGCGAGAGGACGATGGGAAAGCTTGATTGTATGCGGAAGCAGTATTCAAAACTGCGGCTGGTATTATTTTCGGCTTCCCATCTGCCTTTAGGTACGGCTACCCGCTATGTGTGCTTGAGTTTGGGCAGCTACCTGTCGCTCAGGGACAGGGAAAAAGACATCAAAGAAGCTATTGAAGCCGTGTTCGGGAGGCGGCAAGTGGTTCCGTCATACCTGAGAGATTGCGTTGATGAATACGGCCGTCTTCCCGCGATTGAACCGCATCTTACCCACCGGGAGATTGAGATTGTCCGCTGCGCTGTTGAAGGTAAGACGGCGAAAGAAACGGCATCTGTTTTGATGTTAAGCCAGAGAACTGTGCAGCATCATATATCCAATATCTACTGCAAATTCGGGATTCGTAATATGGTGGGGGTTCTTAAACTGGCTGTATCAAAGGGAATATTGTCTGTCGATGAGCTTATGGCTTTTACCGTTTAAGCGGTATCATCGTTTCTGTACCCCTGAACTTTATACCCGTCCCTTTGGTTTTTCTGGATTAGAGGGGCGGGCCGTTTGGGGCTTTATACCACTCCATTAAGCATTAAGGTAAAAACGTCCCCACCGGTTCGGGAGCAAATGTCCGGTATACTACAAATGGAAGTATCAGAAAAATCTTTAACAAGCCAACGGGTTACGGCGGCTTTGGAGCGTGGTAGAGTTTTAATGGTCAGCGGGATAAGAAATTGCTGTGTACATAACCAATTTTATCCTTATCGTATCTTATTTTTACCCAACCATTATATGTCCTTTCAAGTATTTCTACTCTGGTGTTTACACGAATTGCCTCAATAATATTGCTATCGTTAGCAGATGATGGAGTGTGGCGAATATTTACCCATTCACAAGATACGACGGTAGCAAAAATATGAACGGTTCTGGTAGGCGCTGTTTGTAGTCGGGTTCTGGCTGGTTGCTGATTATTACATTGATGAAATGTAATAGTGAAAATTACAATAGCTATTACAACTTTTACAAATTTCCAGAACGGAATTTTTTCTTTTGAATAGCTGGTATATTGATTTGAGTTGTAATATGTATTTGAAGCAGAAGTTTGCTTTTTTGACTGTGATATTATTTCGTAACAGGCTGTATACCAATTACTGCCAGCTTTTTTGTTAATTACAACACATTCTATAGATCTTTCCCAAAATGAAGTAACTGAATAATCCATATCATGTTTGCTCATTATTTTTTTTACATTTTGTGATAAAGCAGGATTTAAGTTCCACTGGATTTGAGATGGACTTACAGAAAGCGAACACTTAAAACGGTTATATATTTCATTGGTAATAACATTCAGATCATTTGAAAGAGTATAGCGTAAACAGCCATAGGTATCTATATAAATATCTTCCTCCAGGAAAACTGGTTTATTTATATTTGATGATGAAGAGTCATTGTTCATAAACCGTGACATAAGATTATTATAGGCTTCGTTAATTTCAGCGGCAAAAAAATTTGCCGTATCTTCCAGCGGTGTCCCATGCATTTTATCAGGATGGAGGGCTTTCATTTTCGCATGGTAAGCACTTTTTATTGCTTCTTTTGAAGAATTTGAGGGAATACCAAGTATGCTATAATATCTATCCATGGTTGGCCTCTTGTAAGTTAAAACTCAATCATCATCTTCGTCCGCGTCTTTTTGTGATGACAAATAATGTTCAATAAATCTTCTTAATTTTTCCAAGGTGTCAAAATAATCCCAATGATAATATTTACCTTTTGATTCGGCATATATTGTCAGGAACCAATTGTCACCAACACGCATATTAATAGCAATAATTCTTACTTTTTCTTCGTAGTAAGTTGTCATGGAAAATAATACATGGTGCTTATTCATCATTTGTTTGACACTTATGGAAAGATAAGGATTTAATGACCATTTGGCTTTTTCCAACTTCAAATTTAGTCCTGTTCTGTTAAAAATCGCAATTTTAATATCATCAAGGCTGTTTGAAAGAGAGTAATTTAATAAAACATTCTCTTTTGGATCATCGAAGGTTACAACGATATGTTCCTCTGCGTATCCTAATTTTTCTTTTGTTGTTAAAAACTGTTGTTCGTCTATTTTTGGTTCAATATTCTCATTCATTGGATACCTCCTAACTTTCAATGTATATCCAGCATATTACTTATTGTTATAATGAGGGCTCAATATAGGACTTAATGGTTTTATTGGAAAATTTCCGGATTTTTTTCTTTTAGATATGTTTCAAGGTCGGACAGTAATTCTTTTAAGTTTTTGGATGCCATCGCCTCTGAGCCAGCTTTTGAGGCTCCTGGGTGATACTTCCGGTATATTTCATATTGTTTTGGCATTTCGGTTCTTTGTCGGCAGGCTTCGATAATTTTACTGTCAAGAACAGGGTATAAATCAACATTGTCAATACAATGCAAAGTTAAAAGAGCTCTATAGCAGTCTCTTGACCGTTCCTGTTTTCCGGATAAAACAGTTTTTATCGCTTCAAGGATAATGGCTGTGTTTTCGGAATTTAGATAATCTGCCTGAGGACTTTCATCATTTTTAGTACCTGTAAGGGAAGTACCGGTTACTTTCATGGCATTTTCATAATCGCACCATTTGTTAATAAATGATATTCTTTCATCCTCAGTTAATTTCCTGCCAATATGACTTTCTTTCATACGGATTAAATCATCATGATTTTTCTTTTCATATTGCCGTATATATTCGCATTTGCCCCTTTTCAATGATGTAATAAGATATTTCAAAAAGCCTTCTTTGTCGTATGGAATATTGGCTTTGCTATTTTCTTTCAATAACCGTTTTGTAACATCTACAATTTCAACTCCCATATCATTTACATCAAAATTGAGATAATCCCTGCACCAGTTATAGATTAAACCGCTTAACTGACCTAAATAGACCTGTTGACGAAACGGCTCATTAAGGCTGTTGATAAAAACAGAGAATATTTTGTCTTTTAATAATTCTTCTTGCTCTTTACTCCTTTCCACATGACCCTCTTACATGGCAAAGAAGTCTTTTAGAGTTTCCGTTGCTGTTTCAGCGTTAGTAGCGCCCATTGTTCCCATCAATTTAAACAGATAATAGAGGGAAGTAATATCATAAAGTTTCGGATTTTCTATGTCGCCGTCTTCATTGAATTCGGCTTTACCATAGACGATATACTGTACAATTGCATTGCGGAATTCTTCGACAAATCGGAGAGCGCAAAACAGGGAAAGAATTTCAGGTTTGTAGCCAAAAGTAATGTCTGTATATATTTCGGCATTATCAGGGATTTTTTCCGTCAAATCTGTAATAAGCTTGTTGTAAGTATCTTTTGTTGGCTCAAATGGAATATCTACGGTATCGTAAGAAAAAATAGCGCCTATATCTTTGTTAATGTTTTCCAATTCACTGATAAATGTTGTTTTATTTTGCTCGCAATTGCTGTTTTTTCCGGTTGTCATTATGTAGATAACTTTAACTTCATCATCTTTTTTCAGGGTTTTCGCAAGAATGCCGTTTATAGGACAGCGGACTTCTTTATCGTATTCAATTGCCTTATTTCCGTCTACAGGATATTGTTTCGCCCTTAATCTTTCCGGCTGCATCATGGGGGCTGTAATAATTACTAGTTTCATTCAGGGCTCCTTCTTACTATGTAATGTCCAAAATTAATAAGTCTTAAGGATTTTTAGATAAAAACCTCCATTGTTTATTTGAGACATTCATCAAATAATTTTTTCATGTCATCATTATCTCTTAGAGGATCTTTTCCTAGAAATCCACTCCACCCAATTACATCTGCATTATAATACTTCCCTTTATAAACAATTAAACTACATGGTTTTCCATTTTTAACTTTAAAGTTATTAATAGTAGTGGGGGAAAGATTGCAATTTTTGAAGCACTCTTGAAATTCTTTTACGACTGTTTTTCCATTAAGAAATATTTTTTCAAAGTTTTTATTGTTTAATAATAATTCTATTATGTGTATATCATTAATCAAGTGCGCAGATTGCTCGTTTGTTTTTAAGTCACTCACCCCTGGCTCAGTAGCCCATTGAACCAAATTTAAATTTACACAGCTTCCATTTCTAAAAGAATATCCATATTTATTGATAAAAATCTCCAACTCTCCAAAAAATTCATTATTGTAGGTTTCTCTAATAAAATAATCATTGCAACAATCCAAGACAGTTTTTACATTTTCATCAGTTAATTCTTCATCGTCTTTTTTTCCCAATTCTTCTCTCGTAAAAAATCTTTTTGTTTTTCCTTGAAACACTTGACTTTTTCTGTCAACATAAAACTCTTTAGGACTTGGGTTTGTTGCTATCGTACATGCTTTGGCATCTTTGTAATTACCAAAGTATAAAATAGGAGTTGTTCCTTTTACAATATATAGGCCTTCCTCAATAGGTTTCTTAATTCGCCTAAAAATTTCTGGGTCAATATCATCTTCATTTTTTGCTTCACCTTGAATACTGTTATTTAAGAAACTAGGCTTATCCAGTTCTTTTTCTATGTTTTCTGGCATATGCTCTCCTGAAAAATAAAAGATGGTTTTTGCCATAGTTTGAAAACAATGCATATATGTTATAGGATCCATTTCATTTTTATGTTCAGCATCATTCCTGTGAACTTTTAAATTCTGAATATTTGAAACCAATGCGGTTTCGGTTTTATTTTCATAAAGCCATGTTAATTGCCCTCTTTCGGTTATTATTCTTTGATGTTTGGGTTTTTCTCTATCATTTTCATTATAAATATCATAAAAATATTTTCTCCCAGTTATTTCTGGTAAGATATAATGTTCCAAATCATGTTGAAAATCACGTACCTTTTTTGCAAGTTCTCTATTATCACTATGATAATCAAAAAGTTTTTCATAATACTTTTGGGCAGATTTTTTTGAAAGTAACGGCACCATTATCTCCCATTAACAGTTATGCACTGACATTATGGTAGTACTTTGGTAGAAAACATTCAATATCATTTAACGGCATAATCAAAAAAAATGCATTTCTTATTTATTAGACTTTTTGAGAAATGTCATTTTTTGGAGAAATTAGCTATTTTGATGATATGTTCCCTACACTTTGTACTTCCGCCATGTGACGGATGGCGGATATATGAGGCATTTATACCCATATCCAGTAATCCTGCTTCTGATTTCCTGCCTATCGCAAAAATACCGTTTTCCCGATTAATGGATGGAAAAAGGACAAGTATATCCTCTACAAAACGACTGTATTTCCCAATTTCCGATGGAGTTGGAGTTCTGTTGCTACTCCGGTCATTAACGTTGTGAGGATGAAAGGGAACAATGTTCCATAGGACAGGAAAAAATGATAACTCTGAAAACACATTCCATATCAGGGTTGCGGAATTTTCCCTATGCGATTCATCTGATATTATAGCATATTTTGGAGAAAGCAAGGGCAAGCATCCGCTTTTTCCAGCAGGAGTTAACCGGTATTCATCAGTAAATGGTATACCAGACAAGGCACAGCCAAGATGTCCGGCAGCTTCGCCAACAAATAAGCATTTGGGCGGATTCTTCTCCATGTAGGAAAGATAAACAGCGAGGTTATTTGCAATAACCGGATTTTTATATTGGTTGGTTAATGCTTCGTTTTCCGCTACACCGGATAGATTTTTTATAAACTGATTAACTGTCATTTTAGTCATATTACCTTTATTAATACCCGAAATCAAGTTATTATTGCTTATTTTTGATTGTCTGTTTCCCATGAAAGTATCCTCCTATATAAAGAAAATGCCTGAAAGGAGCGGAACTTAACAGTTTTTATGAAAAATATTTTTTGCTCTAAAACATTAAGTTTCTGAAAATAAACTCATTCTATAAAACAGGTAAGCAAACTAAAGGCTTAAAAAATTACTTTTATATTAGGGGCGGTGAAAAATGGCGGAAAAAGGAATAAATGGTGGCGGCTTTTTCAATACTTCAGTTTTTGAAAATGGCTCTATTGTTACAATACAATAAACTATTGGAATCATCATGCCATATCTAAAAAGGTTTTTTCTTTCTTTTTTGCTTTGCCTCCCGCTGATACCGCTTTTTCCTCAAAACAGAATTTCCTTTGATGATACTATAGATAGCTTTGCAATGGACTTCTCTTTGAGATTTTCTGAGAAGAAAAATATAGCGGTTGTCGCCTTTGAAACTGATGATCGTGCTTTAATGGTCCACTTTATAGACATGATGGTTTCTAAACTCGTTGAAAAAAGCAGAAATTTTACAGTTGTTGAGCGCCGAAGAATTGAGATCCTTGAAAGAGAGCTTAATTTTTCTTTAACTTTAAAAGTCAGCGATGAAACAATACAGGAAATAGGCAAATATATCGGAGCAGACATTGTAATATATGGGGCATTCAGAAAGGGCATTAGTGAAAATGCCCATAGAATGACCATAACCGCCACAGTTACGGAGACAGGTCAAATTTTATCGCAAAAAATGTATGCCATACGAAACGATTCACGATTACCGGGTTTTACTAAAGATGAAAAAGCGCGTTTATGGACTTTGGGATTATCATTAGGCTCCTCATTTTCCCAGCCATTGTTAATAGGAACTATTCACGGAACCATCGCTCCGTTTCACTATTCGTTCCTTGAACTTGGTGTAGACGCTGGTTTTTTGAGCAGAAAACCCGTAGAAAGCTATTATTCCATAAGTCCATTTGCTCATTATGCTTTTTTCTGGCCGTTTGACAAAGGCGGCATTTATATTGGTGCCGGTGTAAGTTATTGGCATAGCAATACAACAACGTATATTGAGCAAACCGTTGAGCGCAAAATACTGGCTGACGCAATTGCAGGTGTGAATCTAATTGATATGATAGATATTTCTTACACACTACGCACTAACTTTGCCAAAGTAACGAACAAATTCTCGATAGGCTATACCTATCGGTTTAACTAAATTCTGTGGAGGAAAGGGATATGTTTAACAAGACTAAATGGTTGGTATTGATCGTGATTCCCCTGCTTTGTGCTGCTTGTGATCTTGAATCTGACACTCAGGGTAACGGAGTCGCAACGCTTTCGCCTCCAACAAATGTAAGGGCCGTCGCGGTATCGCCAACCAGTATATCCGTTACCTGGAACATAGTATCAGGAGCGACAAGCTATGATGTGTATTTTGAAACAGGCAACATGCCCATAACAAGGGTCAACACTGTTACCGGGCTTTCATATACCCATACAGGTTTGCAGACAAATGCCACCTATCATTATTACATTGCGGCAAAGAACCGCCTTGGAACAAGCGACTATTCTTCGCGGACCAGCGCGACAACGCAGCCTAAGTGAAAGAATTTGTCTTTCGATCAGACAGATTTTAGGAGACAGAAGATGAATCCAATGAAATCAAGGCTAATACAATATTTAGTTCAGCCAATAGTTTTTAGTTTCCTGTTGGCGTCTTTTTCATGCGGTTCCGATATAATGTCCTATGATACAGCGCCTTTTCCGCCAACAGACGTATCAGCCAGAGTGGAATCTTCAACCAGCATACAAATTACATGGAGTTCAGTTTCAAATGCGAAAAGCTACGAAGTGCATTGCCAAAACGCTTCTTTGCCGCTGTCAAAGATTGCTACTGTTAGTGGAACTTCATATACACATAAAGATTTAAAACAGGATACAGCCTACACTTACTCAATACGGGCTTCAAATAACGCGGGAACAAGCGATTTATCTACTCCAGCCACTGCCACTACAACAATTAGAATTCCAAATTCGCCTACAAGCGTTACCCTGAATCTAACCACTCTTAATTTAACCATAGGTATACCAGCAAATCTCATCGCTACGGTACAGCCGCCCGAAGCGGCCAACAAAGCGGTTGTTTGGAACAGTAGCGATACATCCGTGGCTGCTGTAAATAATGGTGTTATAACGCCAATCGCCCCCGGAAATACCATTATTACCGTAACTACTGTGGAAGGCGGAAAAAAAGCAACTTGCAGGGTATCGGTACGCGCTGGCGATGCCGCTTATGTGCCTGTGAGCGGCGTGACTCTTAGCTCAACATCACTTAATCTGACTGTTAGCGGCTCTCCTGTAACTCTCACTCCCACAATAAACCCTGGCAACGCAACAGATAAAACCGTATTTTGGAGCAGCAATAATCCAGCAGTTGCAACGGTTAATAACGGCGTTATATCACCTGTTGGCGGGGGAACCGCAACCATCACTGTTACAACTCAAAGCGGTGGTAAAACCGCAAACTGCCAGGTCACAATTCCCGTGCCTTTGCCCAATGCGCCATCAAATATAATTGCGTCTGCGGCATCGCAAAGTAATATCATTATTACATGGTCTTCTGTTGCTGGAGCAACAGGGTATTATGTATACCGTAGCACAAGCTCTTCCGGGGCTTATACCCGCATTGGAACACCATCATCAGCTTCATATACAGATACCGGCCTGTCCGCAAATACAACTTACTTTTACAGGGTTTCCGCCTATAACAACAGCGGAGAAAGCGCTCAGTCTTCCTCTGTTTCCACAACGACTTCTATAGCAGCGCCGGGTGCCCCGTCAAATGTAACGGCAACTGCTGCTTCATCCAGTAGTATCAGTGTCAACTGGTCTTCCGTAACTGGAGCAACAGGGTATTATGTATACCGCAGTACAAGCTCTTCAGGTACTTATTCCCGTGTTGGAACGCAAGGAACCACGTCCTATACGGATTCCGGGCTGTCTGCAAATACTACTTACTTTTACAGGGTTTCCGCTTATAACAACAGCGGAGAGAGCGCTCAATCTTCTTCTGCTTCAGCGGTAACTTCTGTAGCGTTACCCAATACTCCGTCAAATGTAAGCGCGTCCTCCGCGTCATCAACCAGTATCAGTGTTAGTTGGTCTTCAGTTTCAGGCGCAACAGGCTATTATGTTTATCGCAGTTCAAGTTCCTCCGGTACTTATTCCCGTGTTAGGACGCAAACGTCTACATCATATACAGATAGTGGTTTATCCGCAAATACAACTTACTTTTACAGGGTATCCGCCTATAACAACAGCGGAGAAAGCGCTCAGTCTTCTTCTGCTTCTGCGACTACTTCCGTAACAATACCAAATGCTCCATCAAATGTGACTGCGTATGCTACATCATCAAGCAGTATAAGTGTTAGCTGGTCTTCCGTTACTGGAGCCACAGGCTATTATGTTTATCGCAGTTCAAGTTCCTCCGGTACTTATTCCCGTGTTGGGACTCAATCGTCTACGTCCTACACTGATTCTGGGTTGTCCGCAAATACAACTTACTTTTACAAGGTTTCTGCCTACAACAATAGTGGAGAAAGCGCTCAGTCTTCTTCTGCTTCTTCGGTAACTAACGCGTCTACAACTGGTGGTGGTATTGAATCTGTCTCTGGACTTTCCAATAAATTGAATTGGTTACAAACCAATGTGGTTAGTGGTGGAGATTACACACTTGATATTGCTGCTAATGAAAGCATCGGCCCGCAAACACTATCTTACAGCGGCAGAAATGTTACTGTGCGCATTAGGGGTGCAAGCTCAGTGCGAACGATAAGCCTTTCATCTAATGGCTCACTTTTTACAGTTGGTTCAGGTGTAACTTTGGTTTTGGAGAGCAATATAACCTTGCAAGGACGAAGTAGCAATACAAACCCTTTGGTTACAATAAATACTAATGGAACACTTATTATGAACAGCGGATCAACTATTACTGGAAATTCTAGTTCGTCTACAACAATCCTTGGTGGTGGTGTTAATGTCGCTAAAAACGCTAATTTTATCATGAATGGCGGAACTATATCAGGAAATACTGCTAATCATTGTGGCGGAGTACACATTGAAGGCGATGCTGGTACATTGAACAATTCTAACGATGGCATTTTCACAATGAATGGTGGAACCATCTCTGGAAATACTGGTCGAACCGGTGGTGGTGTGGGTGTAAATGGAACTTTTATTTTAAACAGTGGAATTATTTCAGGAAATACATCAAGTAATACTGATACTATTGCCGGTGGCGGCGGAGTTAATGTGTTAGGTACTTTTACTATGAAAGGTGGAACTGTCTCCGGTAATACTTCAGGCGGTGCTGGTGGAGGAGTTTATATAGCTGCTTTCTATGGAGTGGTATTTACAAAAACTGGAGGGACTATTTACGGATATGCTGGAGAAACAAGCAGCAACAGGAATACAGCAACACAAGGAATTAATTCTAATAATTATGGTCATGCAGTATATGTAGTTAGCAGTTCATATCACAGAGAAACAACAGCTGGGCCCACTGTTTCTATGGATTCAAGGATATCCGGTGCAGCCGGAGGGTGGGATAATTAATGAAACAATAAGGACGTATGTCCCTATAATTATTTTAAAGGAGTCTTGTTATGAAAAAGATTTTCGGAGTGTTTTTAGTGTTGTGCTTAGTTGCAGCCGTCATCGGTTGTAAGTCAAATCCCGGGGTATCAGATCCTTCTTTACCGCCATGGATAAACGAAAAGCCGCCAGAGGATATGCTATGGGGAGTTGGCGTTTCGGATAATGCACAGGTAAATATGAGGATGACTATGTCGGATTCCCGGGCTCGGCAGGATCTTGCAAGGCAGCTTTCAGTTCTTGCGCAGGGAATGATCGTCGACTATGCGCGTGAAGCCGGGGGTGTCAACAATACCGCTGCTCTCCAGTTCTCTGACACCATAACCCGTCAGGTTACTGATGGTAAAATCAGCGGAGCGGTTAGGGATGTTGTGTGGACTCCTTCCGATAATAAAACGATTTGGACAAGGTTAAAAATCAGCAAGGCCGATGCCGCAAAGTCTATTGCCGATGAGATTAGCAAAGCAATTGACAGCGAAGCCGCCCGTTACGCGGAATTCAAGGCGATGGATGCACTCAAAATGATGGATGCACAGCTGGAAAAAAATCGTCCTTCTTCCATTCCTGTGTATCAGTAAGAAGAACTCCTGGTTTCCTTATGAACATGCGGAGAGCTTTTTCAGGCTTTTTGTTTTTATCCGGACTTTTCCTCTGCCTGTTATTTGCGGGATGCAAAAGTTCTCCGCCTGTTCAGGAAACCATCCCTTTAGACATAGACTTTCTTGAATTCATGGATACGGCGCCTGGTTATAGGAGGCTGACCTTTATAGGAGTTGCGGATTTATTGAGCAATATAAATGAATCTATTGAACTGGCTCTGGAAGACGCAGCCCGAAGGATTTCAATATTTCATGAAGTAAAGGGAGAGTTTTCTGTTTCTTCTGAACAGGGAGGAGGTTTCTTGCGTTATCGAGCTGAAGTAAGCGCCTCCCTGTTTTATGACAAGTCTTTAGAGACTTACCTTGACAGATTGGAATTTAACGAAGTAACTGATGTGCGTATACATGAAAACGCTGTATTTGTTCGGGTAATGTATCCCGAAAGTTTTAATTTATATTACCATCCCTACTTTTCGGGCTTTGGCGATAAACTATACTGGATTGAAAAGCCTCCGGTAACAATGGGCGGTTATACTGTAGGAATTGGCTGTGCGGATCGTAGAAATACCCTTGGTGATACAGTAACCGCTTCTTACGAAAATGCCATTTTTGATGTTATTCGCAGTTTGAATTCAATTGCTTCAAGTAAAAGCCTCGATTATGTAGGAGGCGGCTTCCTGGATATAGGCTCTTCCATTCAAAGCAAGCTCGACGCTTTTGGCAAGTTAAACGGATTTTATGTCCTTGAAACCTGGATAGATCCTTCCGACAAATCCGTCTGGACTCTGGCTGTAGCGAAAAGTTCTGGTTTTTAAATCGCTATATTTTTGGAGTGTTGTATGGCAAAGATTATAAAACAAAAATGTTTTACGGCCTTTTTTTTAATCTGTCTAACCCTTGCGCTGCAATCATGCGTAATCGGTAATGCCGCTGCCAGAACTCAACCTGATTGGATTAGGGACCCGTATACAAAATATGACAGGCAAGTATATTTCGCAGTTGTGGGAATCGGCAGCTCCCGTGATACGGCAGAGAAAAACGCCCTTGGCAATCTTGTCGCCTTATTTGGCCAAAATATCCGTATTGATGAGAATGCCACTACAATTTATCAGGAAGCGGCGACAAACGGCATTACCACACGATGGTCAGAAAATACCGAATTTGTCAGCATGGTTTCCAGGTCGGCGAGTTTCAACTCCCTTGTTGGAGCGGAAATCGGTGAAGTATGGAATGACGATAAAAATAATTTTTATGCTGCGGCTATCTTGAATCAACATCGCGCAGTTCAGATTTATCCCAGCTTAATCAGATCTAATCAAAGAATAATTGACAATCTTCTTAATCTTCCAGCGTCTGAAAAAAACACCTTTGATGGACTTGCACGTTATGAAATTGCGGCAACAGTTGCCGATATTACAATACCGTATGTGTATATGCTTTCTGTTTTGGGAATGCCCTCTCAGGAGTTCAAGAAGGGTGATACTTACCGGCTTGATGCGCTTAACATCGTTAAAGCAATTCCGGTTAATCTTCGGGTGCAGAATGATATTTCAGGAAGAATTCAGGGCGCTTTTGCTAAGGCGCTTTCAGATTTTGGGTTTCAAAGCGGCGGAAACAACTCGCGATATACGCTTGACGTGAATATTATCAATACTCCGTTAGAATTTGCCAATAGTCCGTATAAATGGACACGTTTCGTGGTAAACGCTGATCTTGTTGATACCAGCCTTAATACAGTACTCCTGCCATACAGCTTTAATCTTCGCGAAGGACATAATAATCAGGCTGAAGCTGATAACCGCGCCTTAGCATCGGCAGTACAAAAAATAAACGATGAATACGCAGATTTGTTGAGTGGCTACCTGTCCAGATTGCTGCCACAGAATTAGTGAAAAGAAAGGCGTTTGAGGAGTATGTTATCTTTCCCTACGGCTGTTTATATCTCTCGCCTCTTCGATAAAGGAACTAAAAACGGAATCATGGAAATCGGGGAAACCACCCTTGTATCTGATTTTAAAGACTATCTGTCTTTTATCAATAATAGAAATGAAGTGGTTGAATTTGTCAAAGAGGAGTCATTATGTGAATAACTTTAACGTCATTATCTTTTTTTCAAGGTCTTCGCAGGAATGCTGTTTATTGGACTGCGGACTTCTTTTCATATACAATTGACATATTTCCGTCTACGGTATATTGCTTAGCTATTAATCTGTCTGGCTGCATCATGGGAGGCTGTAATGATTGCGATTTTCATGTTTTGTCTCCCTGTATGTATAATGCCCAGAAATACTGGAACTCTATGATTTGTTTAGAGGATTATATGGATGTTTTCCTATCCACCCAACTATAATTTTTTTTTGGAGATCACTCCAAGAAATATAAATTCTTACAGTGCGTTCCTTTTTTTCTTGTTCCTCAGCTACCGTAAATGTATTCGGTTTTAAGTGCAAATCAAAAAGTTCTCTTTCATTGTTCCCATTATCAAACGTTCTTTCAATTTTTGCTTTCTCATCATTAAAAACTTCTTTATTTTCATAACTACAAATACAACCTAAAGATTGTAAAATATAATCATCAGAAAATATTGATTTATTAGCCCTTTTATATATACAAAAATCCTTTAATGCTTCTAAATAAGAATAAATTCTATCCGGAGGTCCAGCAGAATCCCTAATAGTTTTTATGCCTGCTTGCACATCGCTTCCAAACATAATATAATCACAAAATTCTTTCTTTACATGTTTATAGACATCAATTACTTTATTAAACTTTTTCACATATTTTGTATTAATGCTATTAATGTTTTTTATTTGAATATTTGCTATCATTGTCCTATCAAAAATGCTCTTATCTCTAATAACAAATCCTATTTGTGTTGAATTCACTGTAATTTGCTCAAAAGATTCATTAATTAAAAGAAAATGAATGGAATTATTTTTGTATATATAATTATTAAGTATACCAATATTATTTAATCTATAAATAAAATCATTTTTAATGTTTTCGAATTCATTAAATAATGGTTCATATCTTGAATCTATATATTTAATATTTTTTATTCCGAACCAATCTTGAAAATAATACTTTTTCGCTCCTATCTTATCTCCATAATGCAACTTTGGCATATTATATAGTTGAATATCATCTAATCTTTTCTTAAATAAATCTACTGGTAATCCTGATTTATTTGCTTGTTTTACGTAATTATCATTATAACTCACCTTACGCAAAAGCGAGAAATAGTATAACATAAAAGGATGGGAAGGGATATATTAGATTTATATAGTGATTATCTGCTTTACAGCAATGCGCAAACGACAGCAACAGGATTATCAGAATTAT
>Ga0209755_10001760_pt1 | contig 32248 bp, 26 predicted proteins | sample TergutCo191P1_FD_187301 | JGI IMG/M metagenome (GOLD analysis project Ga0209755, IMG submission 187301) | Cornitermes sp. P1 segment gut microbial communities from Petit-Saut dam, French Guiana - Co191P1 (SPAdes) (version 2) | ecosystem: Host-associated > Arthropoda: Insects > Digestive system... | reverse complement strand
AATCGATATGATCGGAACGCGCCTTGAAGCGGACGTGCATATTATTACATGCTCTGTAACCGGAGCGCAAAATTTAATTAAATGCGTAAACCGCGCAGGACTTCGGGTAAACGATCTTGTTTTACAAACGCTTGCCGCAGGCAGCTCTGTGCTCACGCAGGAAGAAATCGAACTTGGCGTTCTGCTGCTGGATATGGGCGGAGGTACAACCGACGCGCTTGTGTATGTTGACGGAACGCCTTTTTCTTCACATACAATCGCCGCGGGCGGCACGCAGGTGACAAGTGATATTTCAATCATGAAGAACATATCCCTTGAAAACGCGGAAAAGATCAAAATTGACGCGGGGTGCTGCTGGGAAGAAATGCTGGAAGCGGATGAAACAGTTATTATTCCCGGCATCGGAGGAAGAGCTCCGATGACTATTCCGCGTTCTACCATATACTCAATCATTAAACCGCGGATGGAAGAAATATTTAAACTTGTTAAAGAAAATATTGATACGCTGAATTTAACGCGTCCTCTCGGAGGAGGCGTTGTGCTTACAGGAGGCGCCGCGCAGTTAACAGGCGTTGTTGAACTTGCGAATCATATTTTGCATCTGCCTGCGCGTCTTGGAACGCCTCTTCCTTCACCTAACATGAAAGGATTAGTTGAAGAATACCGGACTCCGTTTTACGCGACCGCGATCGGGCTTGCGATTGAAGGGGAGAGAAGATCGGGATTGGAATTAACAGAAAGTAATTCAGATCCGCGCGAGAAAAAAAATCCAGCGATTATTGAAAAATTAAAAGCGTGGTTAAAAGAAGAATTTTTATATTAAAAAATAAATCTGATATATATGTCATATTAAATCAGATTATTTATATAAATGATAGAAAATTGTTTTTAAGAGGGGGAAACAAAATGAATGTTTTATCAGTACGGGAACAGCCACAGGTGATTCCATTTAAAACACCGGAGGCAGCGATAGATGCTGCAGCAAGGACATCTGTAACAAATGCAAGCGGAATTCTGCAAAAACAAAATGCGCATACTGTAACGACTGCGCAGTCCGCGGTGCCGGCTGTTATTAAAGTTATCTCCGCAGGCGGCGGAGGAGGCAATGCGTTAAACCGCATGATAGATTCAGATTTTTCCGGCGTTGAATTTATCTCTGTTAATACGGATATTCAGGATCTGATTAATAAGAGCAGAGCGGAAGTAAGAGTGCAAATCGGCGCGAAAGTCACAGGCGGCAGAGGCGCTGGCGGAAAACCCGATAAGGGTGAAAGCGCGGCGTTAGAAGATCAGGAAGCGTTAGCCGAAGTTTTAAAAGGCGCTGATATGGTTTTCGTCACAGCCTGTCTCGGCGGCGGAACAGGAACCGGATCAGCTCATGTGATCGCTAAAATCGCAAAAGGTTTAGGCGCGCTTACAGTAGGCGTCGTTACAATGCCGTTTGATTTTGAAGGCAAATATAAAATGATGCTTGCCGAAGAAGGATTAAAAAAACTGCGCGCGGAAGTTGATACTTTAATTGTTATCAGGAGTCAAAATCTGTTAAACATAATTAAAAATACAACTTCTCTTGACAGCGCGTATCGTCTCGCCGATGAGATACTTTGTCAGGGTGTGCAGGGAATTTCCGAAATAATCACAAAGACAGGTTTTCAGAATACCGACTTTGCCGATGTTCAGACGATAATGCAGGAAAAGGGAGACGCGATAATGGGAATCGGACTTGCTACGGGCGAAAATCGCGCGCAGGAAGCCGTGGAAAACGCGATATTCAATCCTCTTCTTATTGATTCCAGTATCGAAGGCGCTAAGGGAGTTCTAATTAATATCGCAGGACCTGAAGATATTACCTTGGTTGAAGTTCAGAAAATAATTAAAACCGTTAAGGAAAAATGCGATATCGACGTGCATCTTATTTACGGCGTCAGAATGGATAACAATTTTGAAGATCGTATTCAGGTGACTGTTATAGCGACAGGATTTCAAACCGCTGCGGTTCAGGAACAAAAACCGGTTGAAATCGAAAAACCGAAAAAGATGGAGATAGTTTCTGAGTGTGATTTCGATGGAATATTAAGCAATTACAACAAGAATCTTAAAAGACCGGATTTTTTACCGCAGCGCGAGATTCAAAATGATTTGGATATTCCGCCCGTTATACGAAATTACGGTTTAAAAGCTGAAATGAAACAGGATATTAATTTTTAGGAGTAAACAGAATTTGGAAAAAGCAGAACTTATAAAAAGATATTGTTCCCGGCTTATCGCGATAGAGAGACGCGCTGTTCTGACAAAGGAAAGTTATCGTTTTGAAATTAAGAAATTTTTAAATTATCTTGATATTAAACATACGATTCTTGCGGATACGGACGCGGAATTCTTAATTGAATATATTACTATGCGAAAAAAAGACAATGTATATAATGAGGAAATTGATCCGAGAACAATCGCGAGAATTATTTCATCTCTTAGATCTTTTTACAGATTTGCTTTTGATGAAGGTTTGATAAAAGAAAATCCTGCTGAAATACTTGAAATTCCTAAAAGGAAAATGAAACTTCCGGAAGTCTTTGATAAAGAAACAATTGAAGAGCTTCTTGAGAATATCAATGTTGATACTCCGAGAGGCTGCCGTGATAAATGTATTTTTGAGCTGATTTATTCCGCGGGACTGCGCGTTTCTGAAGCCGCTGGTTTAAATATCAAAGATATCGATATCGAAAGCGGATTTGCGAAAGTAAGAGGGAAGGGCGGCAAAGAGCGTTTAACATTGTTCGGCGGGGAAGCGGCATCGCTTTTGACGCAATATCTTGAGACTGCCCGTCCTGCGCTTGCGGGAAAAGCAGATAAAACGGAAGCGCTTTTTATCCGCGGCGGCGGAAAGAGGCTTTCAAGAAAAGGTATATGGAAAAATTATGTGAAATATACTTTAAACTCCGGAGTTTCTTCCCGTATTCATACATTACGTCACAGTTTTGCGACGTCTCTTTTGTCGGGAGGAGCGGATTTAAGAACGCTTCAGGAATTGTTGGGGCATGCGGACTTATCTACAACGCAGATTTACACGCATGTTGAAAGATCAATGCTAAAAGATAACCACCGCCGGTTTTTACCGAAACTTAAAAAGGCGGAAATGTGAGATCCGTATGAAAAAATTTAAAGAATTTTTGATAACGCTTGTTCTTCTTGCTTTTGTAGGGACTGTGATTTATTTTATTTATCAGAGTACCAGCACAAGAAATAGCAAGGAACTTGTAAAACGCATGGCGGAATTAAGTCCGCGCGGCGGACCGCCTGAAACGATTGAAGGATTACGGAAGGCTATCGCTTTATATGAAGATCAAATAGAACGTAATGTCAGAGAAGGCGCGCAAACCGGCGTTTACTGGAAAATATTAGCTACAAGACTTTCCGACCGGAAAATGCACAACGACGCGCTTGACGCGCTGGAACGTGCGATTCATTTTAATACCGAAGATCCGCTTCTCTATTATTTAACGGGAGTCTCAGCCGGATCTGTGGCGAAATCAATCGTAGGATTTTCCGTTAACTCGGATAGAGACAGAGATCATTATTTTTCTCTTGCCGAAAAATCATACTTACGCGCTTTGGAACTGGATATAACATACACAAGAGCAATGTACGGTCTTGCCGTGTTATACGCGTTTGAGTTAAATCGCCCCCATGACGCGATTGTTCAGATTGAGCGTTATATGCAAATTCTTCCCTCTGATATTCCGGCAATGTTTGTTCTTGCCAGAGCGTATTTCATGTCGGGTGAATTAAGGAAGGCAAGCGAAATTTATGAAAGAATCGCGGAGCGGACAAGAGCTAAAGATGTCCGCGAGGAAGCGTTAAATCTTAGGGATAGAATTCAGGGGATGTTATATGAATGACAGAGGTTTGCTGGATTTAATTATATCGCTGCTTCCGGGTCTCAGGTTAACGGAAAAAATTAAACTGATAGATATCTTTGACAGCGTTGATAAATTATATGTACAATCAAAAAGAGATATCGAAGTAATTATTCAGCGTGAGCTAAAAAGTTTTTGGGATATTACGGATATTTGCGATAAGGCAGGACATATTGACACAAATTGCAGATTAAGGTCTATTAAATGGGTATCGTGGATTGATGCTGAATATCCGCCTCTTTTGCGGGAAATGTATGATCCTCCGTCAGTAATTTTTTATATGGGAAATCTTCCGAACCCTGAAAAATCACTTTTAGGCATGGTAGGAACCAGAAAACCAAGTCCTCAGGCGGCGGAACAGGCTTATAAAATTGCCGGTAATCTGTCAAGATTGGGAGTATCGGTTGTTTCAGGTCTTGCGCTTGGAATCGACGCGATGGCTCACAGGGGTAATCTGATAGGAAGCGCTCCGGCTTACGCGGTGCTTGGATCCGGTCTTGATTATATTTACCCTTCGTCTAACAGACCCTTGGTAAAAAGGATTTTAGATTCGAAAGGAGCGATAATTTCCGAGTATCCTCCGGGAATGCCGCCGGGTAAATGGACGTTTCCCGCGAGGAACAGAATAATAGCCGCTCTTTCGCGCAGCGTGCTGATTGTGGAAGCGCCGGGGAAATCAGGCGCGTTAATTACCGCCGCCTTTGCGCTTGAACAGGGAAAAGATCTTTGGGTTGCATCTTCGGGAGTAGAGGAGAATGAAATTTACGGCGCTATGTTTGACAGGAGCGGAACAACAAGGCTTGCGGATGACGGAGCTGAAGTTATCCATTCCGCGTGTGATGTGCTTGAAAAATGGAATGTGACGGAAAAGCGCGAATCTGATAAATTTGCGGAGGCTGATGCGGCGCAAGCATCAAGAGGAAAATTAATTTCTTCAATGGCAGATTTGCTACAAATTGAGATTTAAGGAAATGGTATGACAACAGAAAAAAAGGCTGAAACAAAAACCAAAAAAACCGCGAGCGCCGGTTCCACAGCCGGAGCTTCCGGCGCGAAGAAGAAAAACTCTCATAAGCAGGAAAAGCAAATTCTTGTAATTGTAGAATCTCCGGGAAAAGTTAAAACGATCGAAAAATATCTTGGTTCCGGTTACAATGTTAAAGCTTCCATGGGACATTTAATCGATCTTCCCAAATCAAGAACAGCAATAGATGTGGATCATAATTTTGAGCCTGAATATATAACAGTTAGAGGGCGCGCGAAAATCCTGAAAGAATTGCAATCTGACGTAAAGAAAGCAAGTAAAGTTTTACTCGCGTGTGATAATGACCGCGAAGGAGAAGCGATCGCCTGGCATTTGCGTAACGCGTTTACCGCGAAAAAAGCCGATATTCCGATTGAAAGGATTAGTTTTAACGAAATAACTCCTCAGGCTGTTAATGACGCTGTTGTCAATCCGCGCAATATCGACGAGACTAAAGTTTCCGCGCAGAAAGCAAGGCGCGTTCTTGACAGGCTTGTAGGCTATCATCTTTCGCCGTTATTGTGGAAAAAAGTTAAGAACGGTTTATCCGCCGGAAGAGTACAGTCTGTAGCTCTTCGTCTGATTTGCGAGCGTGAAAAAGAAGTTGAAAATTTTATTCCCGAAGAATACTGGACGCTGGAGGCTGACTTTAAAATCGGCAAAACAGTGTATACAGCTCAGCTTTCTATGTGGAATAACGCAAAGCCCGATCTTAAAAACGAAGCGGAAGTAAAAGCGATTATCGAAAAGATAAAAGATAAAGAATGTGTTGTTTCGGACGTTCGTGAAACGGATAAAACGATCCGTCCGAAAGCGCCGTTTACAACTTCGCAGATGCAGCAAACCGCCGCGAACCGCTTAGGTTTCACCTCACGCAAGACAATGCAGGTAGCGCAGCAGCTATACGAAGGCGTAAATATCGGCTCGTCAAGGGTTGGTCTTATTACTTATATGCGTACGGACAGCGTGCGTATTTCAAACACGGCGCTTGAAGATGTGAGAGGATGGCTCGGTAAAAATTTTCCGAACGAACTGCCCGAAAAAGCCGCCGAATACACTGTCGGAAAAAACGCTCAGGACGCTCATGAGGCGATAAGACCGACATACACCGAATATACTCCCGATTATATCAAGGATTATCTTACAAAAGATCAGCTTCGTTTGTACACGATCATTTGGGAAAGATTTGTTTCAAGCCAGATGAATAACGCGAAGAGCAGAACGATAAGCGTTGATATTTCCGTTGTTTCCGGCAGTGACGAAGGTATTTTCCGCATAAGCGGAACAAAACTTTTGGAAAAAGGTTTTTACAAAGTAATAAAACTTCTTTCTTCAAAAGAAGAAACTACAGGGTCATGTCCCTCGCTGAAGAAAGGAGATAAAATAAAAATCGAAAAAAACAGGAGCGAGCAGCACTTTACGCAGGGTCCTGCCCGTTTCTCCGACGCTTCGATTGTGCGCACTCTGGAGGAAAAAGGAATAGGACGCCCTTCAACTTACGCTTCAATTATTTCGGTTTTATTGGATCGTTATTATGTTACGCGGTCAAATAAGCAATTAGTTCCGACTGTTTTAGGAAAGCTGATTAACGAAGTGTTAGTCGAACATTTTCAGCATTATGTTGACGCTGACTTTACGGCTTCCATGGAAACAAAACTTGACGAAGTGGAAGAAAACAGAATCAGCTGGCCGGATATGATAAGGGAATTCTGGTTTCCGTTTAAATCAACTGTGGATGAAGTAACTAAAACGGTCGAGTCGTATAAAGGAACGTTAGACGAAGTTACGGAGCACATATGCGAAAAATGCGGCAAACCTCTCATGAAAAAACTGGGGAGGTTTGGTTTCTTCCTTGCGTGTTCGGGATTTCCGGAATGCAGAAACACAAAATCGATTCCGCTCGCGAAATGCCCTAAATGTCAGGGAGATGTGGTCGCGAGAAAAACAAAAGGCAGAGGAAAAGAATTTTACGGCTGCACAAATTATCCCGAATGTGATTTTATCAGTCACTTTAAACCTATAAATCAGGATTGCCCTAAATGCGGATTTTTCCTTGTTGAAAAATACGATAAAAAAAACGGAGCGCATAAATTGTGCATAAATCCCAATTGCGATTATCTTCACAGCGCGGAAGATGAGGAAAATTAAGGATGAGGAATTTGGAAATTTATGATTGAAGTAACAGGCGTTTTTAAAGAATATCTTTCTTATCTTGAATCCGTAAAAGGCTGCGCCGCTAGAACTATCGAGGCTTACGGGAATGATCTGTCCCGTTACGCGAAATATTGTTCCAATCAAAAAATAGAAGTTGAAAAGGCGCAAGCCTACGAAGTTCAGAGTTTTATCGCTGATTTATCGTCTGACGGAATGTCGGCGGTCAGCGTTAACAGATGTTTATCGTCAATCCGCGGTTTTTACCGCTGGATGATACGTTTTGAAAAAAGAAAAGAAAATCCGTGCGTTTCCCTGCGCAATGTGAAAACGCCTGTCAGGCTTCCTTCTGTGTTGTGGGAAGAAGAGATGGCGGATTTTGCTTATATGCCGGAAAAAGCCGGTATTTTGTGGCCTGAAAGAGATAAAGCGCTGATTTTAACGATGTATTCGGCGGGTTTGCGTATTTCGGAAGTAGTCTCTCTTTCAATGAAAGACATATCAAAATCTTTTGACGAAGCTAGAATTACAGGAAAGGGAGGCAAGCAGCGTTACGTGTTTTTTTCGGATGAAGCGAAAAACGCTGTAGCGGAGTATCTTCCGCAGAGGAAAGAACGTCTTATCAGGGCGGGAGAAGACAATAATAAGGGATCGCTTTTTATAAGCAGGAGGGGAAAGCCGATCTCGGTGCCGGGAGTGCGCTGGATAATTATGCGTTACGCGAACATTGCTAACACTCAGGCGAAGACGGCGGGAAAAAATATTCACCCGCACGCGCTGCGTCACAGTTTCGCAACGCATCTTGTAAATTCAGGGTGCGATGTGCGCGTGGTGCAGGAAATGCTCGGTCATTCAAGCATTTCAACAACTCAGCGTTACACGCATATTAATCTTAAAAACCTTAAAAAGGTTTATGAGAAGGCGCATCCGCACGCATAGATAGAGAACAGATAAAAAAGAACAGAGATTGTTATTAAGAGAGGGTGATATGGAAGAAAAGATAAGATCAACAACTGTGATAGCTGTAAGAAAAGACGGCAAGGTTGCGATGGCGGGAGACGGGCAGGTAACCATGGGAAACACGGTTATGAAAAATAACGCGCGCAAAGTGCGCCGCCTTATGGACGGAAAAGTTCTTTGCGGTTTTGCAGGCGCGACTGCGGACGCGTTTACGCTTTTTGATCGGTTTGAAGGAAAATTGAAAGAATATTCCGGCGATCTGTTAAGAGCGGCTGTGGAATTGGCGAAAGACTGGCGTATGGATCGCACTTTAAGGCGGCTGGAAGCTCTCCTGCTTGTGGCGGACTTATCTAAAACGCTTTTAATTTCCGGTACCGGAGACGTAATTGAGCCCGCGGAAAACGCTCTTGCGATCGGCTCAGGCGGAAATTACGCGTACGCGGCGGCTCTTGCGTTTCTTGAAGGAAGCGCTCTTTCCGCCGCCGAAATCGCGGAAAAAAGTTTAAAAATTGCGGGTAACATCTGCATATACACAAATATGCAAATAACATTAGAGGAATTGGTATAGTTATGGAAGGAAAAAAAATGACTGAAAAATCAAACGCTGCTTTAACGGCGAACGCGGCAATAGCCGCGAAGGATTTAACTCCAAGGGAAATTGTTTCTGAACTTGATAAATATATTGTCGGTCAGAAAAACGCGAAAAGATCCGTCGCTGTCGCGCTTCGCAACCGTATCAGAAGACTCAAACTTGATCCTGAGCTGCGCGAAGACATCGCGCCGAAAAACATTCTCATGATTGGACCGACAGGCGTAGGTAAAACAGAAATCGCGCGCCGTCTAGCCAAGCTTGCGGGCTCTCCTTTTATCAAGGTAGAAGCGACTAAATATACGGAAGTAGGTTATGTAGGGCGCGACGTTGAATCTATGGTGCGCGACCTCATGGCTGCGGGATTTCAGATGGTAAAACAGGAAATGCAGGAATCTGTTACTCAGGAAGCTGAAAGAAGAGCGGAAGAAGCGCTTCTTGATTTATTGCTTCCTGTAAGCACAAAAAAACCAAAAGAAAAAAATATGAAAGGCGGTCCTGTCATTAAACCTATGGGGACGTTCACTATAAATCCTGAAAATTCAAATTCAAGCATAATCGCTACGACTCTGCAAATGGGCATTCCGATTTTTAATAAAAAAAATAAGAAAGATGAACAGGATAACGAAACGGATGATATTTCACCTAACGACGGCAAAGAATTCCACGATATTAATATGGATGACGCGAATATTCATAATTCCGAAGAGACGAAAGAAGCTGACAACAAATTTAAGGCGACGCGGGAAAAACTTCGCGTAATGCTTAAGGAAGGAAAACTTGAAGACAGAACGGTGGAACTGCTTGTAGGGCAAAATCCGCAGTTTCCGTCAATCGAAATGATGGGCGGGAATATGGAAGATTTAGAATCAACTCTGTCAGGCTTCGCGGGTTTTTTCGGCGGAGGAAAAAAGAAAAAAGTTGTAACCGTTTCGCGGGCAAGAGAAATCTTAAAAGCGGAAGAAGCCGAAAAACTGGTAGACCGCGACAGGGTTAGCGACGAAGCGCGTCAGCGTGTCGAGGAAACAGGCATCATCTTCATTGACGAAATAGACAAAATCGCGGTGAAGGGAGACAGAGGCGGCGGACCGGATGTCAGCCGCGAAGGCGTTCAGCGCGACATACTTCCGATAGTGGAAGGCGCGACTGTCAACACAAAGTGGGGACCTGTTAATACCGACCATGTTTTATTTATCGCGGCGGGAGCGTTCAATGTAAGTAAGCCTTCGGATCTTATCCCCGAATTGCAGGGCAGATTTCCACTTCGCGTTGAATTGGATTCTCTGGGCAAAGATGATTTTTTACGCATCTTAACAGAGCCCAAAAACGCGCTTGTGAAGCAGTATATCGAACTTCTCGGCACAGAAAATGTTAAACTAAACTTTACGCCGGACGCGGTTGAACGGCTTGCCGCTCTTGCGGCTGAGGTAAACTCAAAGCTCGAAAATATCGGCGCGCGCCGTCTTCATACCATAATGGAAAACCTTTTGGAGGAGCTGTCGTTTGAAGCGTCAGATATCGCGCCTGCGAATATCGACATTACAGTCGATTATGTGAACGATAAGCTGGCGGATATCGTAAAAGATCAGGATTTAGGGAGGTATATCCTCTAAATTTGGAATTGGGACTTCGGCTGCGGACTTTAGGTTTATTTTTAAATTGCCGAAAATTGATTAGGGAGGAATGTATATTATGAATACTTTTGCAAAAACAATTGATTTACTTCACAGAGGGATGGACGTTTCCGCAGTCCGCCGTCAGGTTATTGCCAACAATTTGGCTAATGCGGATGTCCCCAACTTTAAACGCTCAAATGTTAATTTTGAAAGTGAGCTGAAACGTGCGCTGGATTCGGAAAAGGTAAAACCTGCTTTAGAGCTGACTTTGACGAATGAAAAACACATCCCAAATCATAAAGAAAGGGATTACAGGGACGTTCAGATTCGGCGTGTTTTGGATTATGTCAGCACATATAACAATAACGGAAACAATGTTGACCCTGAACAGGAATTCATGCTCGCGACGCAGAATCAAATGGCGTACACATTGTACGCGCAGGCTGCGGCTTTTGAATTCAGTCAGATAAATCAGGTATTAAGAGGCTAGTATGGGAATTTATAATTCGATAAATATCGCGGCAACAGGATTGACCGCTAACAGGCTGAGGCTTGATGTAATTTCGGACAACATGGCGAATGTGAACACTACGCGGACAGCTGAAGGCGGCGCGTTTAAACGCAGCCGTGTCATCATGAGACCGATGACCGAAGGTCCGTATTGGCGATCTCCCTTCCTGCCGGACAGCCTTGATAACGGACTCGGCAGAGGTGTACGAGTTGTTGAGATCGAAAAAGATCGATCGACAGAGCCGCGTTATGTGTATGATCCGCAGCATCCCGACGCGATTCTTTCAGGACCGCGCGAAGGTTATGTTGAGATGCCGAATGTCGATGTAGTAACGGAAATGGTCGACATGATTTCCGCTTCCCGCTCTTATGAAGCGAACGCGGCGGTTATAGAAGGTTCAAAAACGATGTTTCAGCGCGCGCTGGATATTGGATCGAGATAACAGGGGAAAATGAACAATTTATTTTTATGTTAATTTTTTAATATTTTTAGGGAGGGTTTGATATGGAAATATTTAATAACGAAGCGTATGTCACAGCCGGAGCTGCGATGAATTATTCGACAGTGATGAACAGGACGCATCCTCAGCATATGCTGCCGGTTGACAGTCCGTATTTCGGAAGCGGAAATAAAATGCTCGCGTTACGCGACGCTGTTGGGGCTGATCACATAACAAGAGCCGGCACATTTGAAGACGCGATGCTGCAGGCGCTTGATAAAGTATCAGGCGCGCAGATTAAAGCGAGCAATCTTCAGAAGGAAGCGATTATAAATCCCGGATCTATTGATATTCACGATATTACAATCGCGCAGGCGGAAGCAAGCATGACGCTTGGTGTTACGCGAAATATTTTAAGCAGGATTGTTCAGGGCTGGAGAGACTTAATAAATACAAGATAAATAACGCATATATTTCAAGAGGGGGAAATATGAACGAGTTTTTTAAGAAGATATTCAACAAGATTGCCTCTATGTGGGCAGGGTGGTCAATGCAGCAGCGGATTATTTCCGCCGCTGTCATTGTCGTTATTATTGGCATAGTCATAGCTCTTTTCAGAGTGTCGGCAACGCCGGTTCTTTCAATTGTCTACGACAGACCTATCACTAACGAAGATATGCTCGACAGGATTGTCATGCGTATTAATCAGGAAGACGTAAAAGCGACAGTTACCGCCGACGGAATTGTCCGCGTCGCGGATGACGCGACTGCCCGAAGAATGAGGGTAATTCTTATTCGTGAAAACCTGCTTCCTTCGGGAATCGATCCATGGCAAATTTTTGACAGGGAAAGATGGACGTTAACCGACATGGAGCGCAATATTAATTTCCAAAGAGCGCAGGAGAGAATGATTGCCGATCACATCAAGGCTATTGACGGCGTTGATAATGTCGAGTTAAGAGTTGTTTGGCCTACAAGAGAACTTTTTCTCTCCGATCAAAAACCTGTAAGCGCAAGCGTTACGATTTTTCCGACACCGGGAAGCGATATAACTCAAAACCGTCAGAAAGTTGAAGGCGTGCAAAAAATTCTTCAGTTTGCCATTGAAGGGCTTGAATCGGATTACATTTCGATTACAGATAATAACGGTATTATCTTAAATGATTTTGAAGGTATGCTGGCGGCGGACAGACTTGCTCTTATCGAAAAAGAAAATAAGATGATAAGAAACGCGGAAGCTCATTATCGTGACATGATACTCACTACGCTTCAAAAAATATACTCGTCGGATCGCGTAAGAAATCTCAATATTAAAATTGATATGGATATGTCAAAGAAGACAAGTGATACAACCGAACATTTTCCTATTACCATGAAACCGCAGACACCGGGTCTTTCCTATGACGACAGTATAAGCCTTGAATCAATACGCCGTTCAGCGTCAACTTCAAAAACAACATTTACAGGATCGGGTTTTAATCCCGAAGGTCCTGCGGGTGTTGAACCAAATGTTATGCCTGTAATGAAAGATATGAGTAATCTATGGGGTGAAATGACGCAAACAACAGAAACACACAACGAAGAAATTAACAAACGCGAAATAAAAGAAGAGAGAAGCCCTTCAATTGATCGCGTAACGGTTTCTGTTAACATTGACGGTATATGGAAAAGGAAATTCGATGAAAAAGGAAAGATAGTAATGACAACCGAAGGCACAATCGACAGGGAATATTTAGAAGTGCCTCCGGAGGAATTAAACAGAGTGGCAGGATTAATCCGCGACGCAATCGGATACAACTCCGCGAGGGGAGATTCTGTTACCGTTCACAATATTAAAATTGATCGCAGCGCGGAATTCAGAGCCGAAGATGAAGCGTATATCAAACAGAAGCAGATACAGATTACAATAATTGCTTTTATTTCCGGTTTGACATTATTGCTGTTTGGATTTATGCTATTCAGGATGATCTCTCGCGAAATGGAGAGACGCAGAAGGATCGCGGAAGAAGAGAGAGCGCGAAGGGAGCAGATGCTGCGCGAGAGCGCTATGGCGGAAGCGGAGGAAGGAACGGACGTTTCAATTTCCTACGAAGAGCGTTCAAGAATGGAATTGATGGAAAACGCCATCAATTTGGCAAAAGAGCATCCGGACGACGCCGCGCAGCTCATCCGTACATGGTTGTTGGAGGAATAGTATATGGCAAAAACATTACCAGCCGCCGGCGGTTCAAAGAAAAAAGGAGCAAAGGAATTTACAGGAAGGCAGAAAGCCGCGGTTTTCCTTGTAACAATAGGCTCGGAAATTTCCGCTGAAATATTTAAATTTTTGCGCGAAGATGAAATTGAAACTCTGACATTTGAAATAGCGCGGCTGGAAACAATTGACGCGGAACAAAAAGACGCGATCCTGAATGAATTTCAGGAATTGATGATGGCGAATCAGTTTATCTCCACAGGCGGTATTGATTACGCAAGAGAGCTCTTAGAAAAATCTTTGGGAAGCCAGAAAGCAATCGACATAATAAACCGGCTGACATCGAGCCTTCAGGTGCGTCCTTTTGACTTTATCAGACGAACAGATCCTTCTCACCTTTTAAACTTTATTCAGCAGGAACACCCGCAGACTATCGCGCTAATCCTTGCGTATCTTGAGCCGAACAAAGCGTCGCAGATTTTACAAAATCTGCCGCAGGAAGTTCAGAGCGATGTCGCGCGGCGTATTGCTACTATGGACAGAACGTCTCCTGAAGTTTTGCGCGAGGTTGAAAGAGTACTCGAAAAGAAATTATCGTCATTGTCGTCGGAAGATTACACGACAGCGGGCGGTGTTGAAAGTATTGTCGAAATATTGAACCTTGTTGACCGCGCGTCTGAAAAACAAATTATCGAAGCTTTGGAAGAAGAAGATCCCGAGCTTGCAGAAGATATTAAAAAGAGAATGTTCGTATTCGAAGACATCGTTATGCTCGACGACAAAGCCATACAGAAAGTTATGCGCGAAGTGGACTCGCAAGGTCTTGCAAAGGCGCTAAAATCTGTCGACTCGGAAGTTCAGGATAAGATATTCAAGAATATGAGTAAGCGCGCCGCGAGTATGCTCAAGGAAGAAATGGAATATATGGGACCTGTACGCTTAAAAGATGTTGAAGAAGCGCAGCAGAAAATCGTATCCATTATCAGGCATCTTGAAGATACGGGTGAAATTGTTGTTGCCCGCGCAGGCGAAGACGAAATTGTCATGTAAGAGAGTTAGGCGAAACTGCGTGCGTGTAAGCGCACGTAGTTTCGTTTAACGAAAGTGAGGGTGCGTTATGTTAAAAGCTGTTTTCAGACCTAATGAATTAGTGACTCTTCCCGATAAAATCGCGATCGATTCTCCGACATCATATCCTGAGATTGCGCATCTTGCGCCTATTGAGGAAATACATGAAGAGTTGTCCGATATTGACGAATACAAGGGTCCGACAGCCGATGATCTTCGCCGTGAAGCGGAAATGTTTAAAGCGCATTGGGAAGAAGAAAAGGAAAGAATGTTCGCGTCCGCGAAAGAAGAAGCGGAAAATATTGTTAAGGACGCGCAAAAAGCGGCTTTTACCGAAGTTAAAAGAAAAACTGATGAGGCTCAGGTTATAAAACAGCAGGCTGATGCGGAAGCTGAACAAATTATAGCGGATGCGAGAGCGAAAGGATATGAAGCGGAGAATGAGATAAGGCAGTCAATTGAAAATGAAAGAAGAGCAGCGATTGATGAAGGACGCGAAAGAGGGAAGAGCGAAGGTTTCGCAAGCGGAAAATCGGAAGTCGATCGGTTAATCGAAAGAACACAAACTGTTTTGGAAAGAGCGCAGGATAAAAGAGCCGAAATATTAAACGAAACGGAACAGCAGATCATAGATCTTGTTCTTCTCATTGCGCGCAAAGTTATAAAGGTTATTTCCGAAAATCAGCGTGACGTGATAGTAAATACAGTGCGGGAGTCTCTGAGAAAAGTAAAATCACGCGGGGATATTATCATAAGGGTTAATCTTGCTGATTTACAGGTTGCGACTGAGCATAAAGAATATTTTGTACGAATGGTTGAAAACGCGAAGTCTCTTCAGATTATCGAGGACAGTACGGTAGACACGGGCGGATGCATTATCGAAACGGATTTCGGGGAAATTGACGCGCGTATAGCGAGTCAGCTTGCGGAATTGGAAACAAAAATACTTGAGATATCTCCGATTAAATCATTGTTGAGCGAACAGATACCTCAGCCTGTTATACGAAATACAAATTTAAACGCGGAACTGCTTGCTTCTTCATCGTTAATGGAAGCTGTTAAACCAAAACCGCAGATAACTTCGGAATCAAAAGAAAGAGCGGATGAAAATTTAATTTCTGACGAAGGAGACGATGAACTTTCAAGCGGCGTGAACGCGGCGCTGACAGCGTCAGCGGCGTTAGCGGCTCTCGCGACAATGGCTACAAAAGGAAAAAGAGAATCGGATAAAAAAATAGCTCAAAGTCTGGAAAATATCGGTAAAAGAAAAACCGATAGTCCCGATTCTGATAAATTGCCGACATAAGGCGAAAATTAACGCATGAAGAGGGAGGGGACTTCATGGAAACAGCGACAGTATGCGAAGTATTTCAAAAGTATCTCGAATCTACGGAGAGAACCGATCCGATAAAATGCGTCGGAAGGGTGACAAAAGTTCAGGGTTTATTGATAGAAAGCAGAGGACCGCAGGCGATCATCGGAGAAATTTGCAGGATAATTATTCCAAAAGGCAGAGGAGAAATAAAAGCCGAAGTTGTAGGGCTGCGCGGCGAAACTGTTCAGTTAATGTCGTATAACGAAACAGAAGGCATTGAAATCGGCGACAGGGTTGTCGCTCTCGGAAGCCGTCTTGAAGTTCCTGTTTCAAATAAACTTTTGGGGCGTGTTATCGATCCTCTCGGAAATCCGATTGATAATAAAGGCGATATCGCCTCAAGCGAGATGTATCCGGCTCTTGCAAGCGCGCCTGATCCGATAAAAAGAAAAAGAATAAAAGAGCGTATAACAACGGGGATTCGCGCTGTTGACGGTCTTCTCGCGCTTGGAAAAGGTCAGCGTATGGGGATTTTTGCCGGCTCAGGCGTTGGTAAATCCACTTTGCTTGGAATGATTGCGCGTAACACAAACGCCGATGTAAACGTAATCGCTCTTATCGGAGAGCGCGGGCGGGAGGTAAACGATTTTATAGAAAACGATCTTGACGCCGAAGGATTGGGAAGAAGCGTAATTGTGGTAACTCCTTCCAATTCTCCTCCTCTTTGCCGTCTTCGCGGGGCATATGTCGCGACAGCCGTTGCCGAATATTTCCGCGATCAGGGGCTTGATGTAATGCTTCTGTTTGACTCTGTTACGCGATATGCGCGCGCTATGAGAGAAGTAGGAACCGCCTCGGGAGAACCGGCGGTACAACGTGGTTTCCCGCCAAGTATGTTTGATTCGATGCCGAAACTTCTTGAAAGGTCCGGCACTTCCGATAAAGGAAGCATAACGGGCATTTATACGGTTCTTGTAGACGCGGATGATATGGACGAACCTGTCGCCGATACGGTTCGAGGTATTTTAGACGGACATATTGTTCTTTCGCGTAAGCTTGCGGACGCGGGTCATTATCCGCCTATTGATATTCTTGCGAGCATTTCACGTCTTGCGCCTTCTGTAGCCGGTTCCGCTACGCTTCACGCGGCAAGTATTGTCAGAAAATATATGGCAGATTACGCGAGAATGGAAGATTTTATAAACGCAGGCGCGTATCGTCCGGGCACAAATCCCGCTGTAGACGCGGCGATTTCCAAACATGATGTGATAGAAAATTTCCTGATTCAGGCAGTTGAAGAACAGTCATCACTGGAAGAAACATTGATCGCTTTATCGGAGTTAGCCGATATAGAAATTCCCGATGAAGAAATGACAGACAACAAATCCAAAATTAAATCATCGGAAAAACGCATTACGCGAAAAGTAAAATCTTCTCAGGAAGAAGTTGACATTTACGGAGCGGAGGAAACAGCGCTGGCTATTAACAATGTCGCGGCTCTGTTTTCCTCGCTGCCGGGAATGAACATAATAGAAGATTAAGAATGAAAAAATTTCAATACAATCTTGAGAACGTGCTTCTATTAAAAAAATTTAATGAAGAAGAATGTAAGATGGCATTGGGACTTGCAATCAGTATGCTTAACGAGATTGAAAATAAGATAAAAGAAACGGCAGTAAAGCGTCATTATGCTTCTTCCGAACTTATAAAAGATCCTTCCAAGATGACAATTTGGAATAATTATATTATTAGGCTTGAACATGAAAAAGAAAAATTACTGGAAGAAGCGGCAAAAGCGGAAATTGTTGTAGATGAAAAACGCGCGATCTACATGGAAGCTTTCAGGGAACATAAGGTAATTGAAAAACATAAGGAAAAGAAGAAAAAAGAATACAAAAAAGAAGCGGAAAAAATTGAAGGCGATCAAGTAGATGAAACATACGCAAACAGGCTGAAAAATAATTATAGATAAAAATAGTTATTTATTGTATAATTAAGTCATGAAAATTTATAAACATTTATCAGTTTTACTTTTAACTGTGCTTTTAGCGTCATGTTCAAAAGTTGATTTTGGCGGGCTTGGAAAGGGGACTGACTTAGTTCCTTTAAACACTAAAACAATTACAGGCGTTTTGCCTAACGGGCTTAAGTATTTTATTCTGGAAAATTCTCTGCCTGAAAACAGGGCGAATTTAGCGCTTGCTGTAAACGCCGGTTCAGTTTTAGAAAATGACGATGAAAGAGGCTTTGCTCATTTTGTAGAGCATCTTGCGTTTAACGATACCGCACGTTTCCCAAAACATGAATTGATAGAATATCTGCGCTCTTTAGGAATGCGTTTTGGAGCGGACGCGAACGCGTATACAAATTTCAATGAAACTGTTTATCATTTTGATGTTCCCGTGGAAAATGTAAACGGAATAAAACGCATACCAGACATGGCTCTTGCCATACTTGACGACTGGACGTACACGGTAAGTTTTAAACCGGAAGATGTAAAAAGCGAAAGGCTCGTTGTGCTTGAAGAAATGCGCGCAAGGTTAGGCGCAATGGACAGAATACGTAATATTATATTGCCGGTTCTTTTTAAGGGAAGCGCGTATGCGGATCGCCGTCCGATAGGTCTTACGGAAACTATAGAGAACGCGGAGTCCGGGCAGTTAAAAGCTTTTTATGATCGCTGGTATACGAGCGATAACATGGCTTTAATCTTTGTCGGTGATTTTGACGCGAAAACTCTGGAAGCGGAACTTTCCCGGCACTTTAATATGCCATCTGCCTCAGAGCCGGTAAATCGTCCTTTTTACGAATTGCCTCCGCCCAAAAAAGATAATTTTTATATTGAGATTATTTCAGATCCTGAACTTACTTCCTCCTCAATTATGATTGATTACAAGCAAAAAAAAGGAGCAAAAGCGGGTACTATTGCCTATTACCGCGAATCGATAATCGACTTTTTAATTGAGAAAATGCTTGAATTACGTTTTGATGAAGCGTCTCTTGATCCGGAATCGCCTGCTAACGCTTTTTGGGGAGGAGTGTGGGATTGGGCAAGTAATTCGCGCTTTTTTAATATTGGTACGCAGCCGAAACCGGGAAGCGTAGAAGAGGCTCTGGAAGAGCTTCTTCTGGCAAAAGAATCCATGCGGCGTTTTGGTTTTACAAAAAGCGAACTTTCCCGCGCCAAATTGAGTCTTGTTTCTCTTATGGAAAAGAAAATGTCTGAAAAAGACAGAACAGAATCGAATGAATTTATCAGCGGATTTACTTCTCATTTTTTATTCGGAAACGACATGGCGGATATCGAATGGGAAGTAAAGGCTGTAAACGCCCTTCTTCCCGGCATTAGTTTAAGAGAAATAGCGAGAAAATCGAAAAATTATTTTTCCAATAACGACGCTGTTTTTTTATTGATAGCGCCGGAAGCGGAAGCTGATAATATGCCTTCAAGCGACAGAATAAAAGAAATATTTTTAAAAACGAAAAAAGCGAAATTATCGGCTAAAAAAGACGTCTCTTTTTCCGGCGATTTATTAGAAAAAATTCCGGAAGAAGGCGATATTATATCGGAAGTTCAGGATACTCAGACCGGCGCTTATATTATTACTATGGCAAACGGCGCGAAAGTTATTTTAAAAGAGACTGAAAATAAAAATAATGAAATTGTTCTATACAGTATAGCGAAAGGCGGGACTGTAAACGCGAATGAGGATACAATTTTATCAGCGCGTCTTCTTTCGGAAATGATAGACATTTCAGGTTTAGGACCTTACTCGAAAACAGACCTTGCAAATAAAATAACCGGAAAGCAGGTTAATTTCTCATTTTGGAATTCGGATTATTACCGTGGTTTTAGCGCGACATCCACACAAGCGGATATAAATACGCTCTTTGAAATGATTAACCTCTTCTTTACGCAGCCGCGGCTGGATGAAAGCGCGATTGCCGCGATGCTTGATCAATATAGAACATATTTAGCGCATCAGGACGAAGACCCTCAGCAATTTTTCTCGCGTGAGATAACAAAATTAATTGTCAGCAAAAATCCTCTTTTAATGCCTCTTGAATATGATGATATAGACAAGATTTCGATTCAAGACGCTCAATTATTCATGGACAGATGTTTAAATCCCGCGGACTATACTTTTGTTTTTACCGGAAATCTCGATCTTCGCGTAATGCGGGAAAAAGCGTCTGTTTATATCGCTTCAATAAAGAACGATGCTTTTGACGCGCCGTCTTCTTCAATGAATATGTGGATTGATCCGAAAATTACGCGCCCCGGTGAAGGAAGAAGATCGGGTAAAAAAGGAATTGACGACAGATGTATTGTTTTTATCGGCTGGTTTGCGAACGGGGATAGCGCATTTAACGAGCAAAGAAATCAAATATCTTCTGTCTTATCCGAATATCTTGATATAATGCTGTCGGATGAAATCCGCGAAAAATTAGGAGGTGTATATTCAATTTCATCCGGAGCTTCCGTTTCAGTAATTCCTTCCGGCGAGTACAGGATCAGCGTTTATTTTGTGTGCAATCCGGCGAGGGTAGAGGAACTTGTCTTTGCCGTAAAAAATCGCATAACAAATATTGCGGGACAGCCTCTTAATCAGGATACGTTTAAAAAAGCGAAAGAAGCGCTGTTAATGCAGCATGAAAGATCAATACAGAGCAATATGCACATCGCGCAGAGTTACGCTAATTCAACAGTGTTATACGACACTCCGCTAAGCAGGCTGAACTCCAGACCCGACGCGATAAGAGCTGTCACTTTACAGGATGTACAAAACCTGTGCCGTCAAATGCTTGCGAATGGCGCTGTGGAATTGGTTGTGTTTCCGGAACAATCAACTTATAATAGACAATAACGCCATTACTTTTGCGTCTCCGATGATATTACTCAACAGGACATATTCATTGGGCTGATGGAGGGTTTGCTGTGTTTTTGTCCAGACCGCGCAGTCAATGCCGATGTTGCGTAAATTCGCGGCGACTGTTCCGCCGCCGATACCGATAGGGCGTGTTTTTACGCCGTATACTTCGCCCGCGGCGGCGCTTAGAAATTTTACAATCATGGAATCGGCGGATGTTGGTTTTGATTCCGCTAATTGAAGGTATGAATATTCAATCGTTACATGATATTTTTTTTCAATCTCTGATTTAATTTTGTTGATTTCGGATGACACGGAAGAAGAAGTATAGCGCGGAAGAACGCGCATATCCATGTAAAAAACATCTTTGCCCGGGATTGTGTTAACGTTAGGGACATTAGCTTCTTTTTTTGTCGGCTGAAATGTAGAGTAATCGGGTTCGAACATTGGGTCACGATCGCTAAATTTTATAGAAAGTTCATTGTGCAAACGAAGCGCAAGATCCGACGCGGCGATGAAAGCGTTCGCTCCTGTGTCAGGTCTTGATCCGTGAGCCTGCTTCCCATGTGTCGTGAAACGAATCCAGTAAATATTTTTTTCGGCGATTTCAATACATTCGCCTTTTTCATCGCCTCCGTCCGGAACAATAACCATGTCATTTTTTTTAAATAATTCGCGGTGATTTTTTACTAACCAGCCTATACCGTAAACAGATCCTACCTCTTCATCCGCGACAAACAATAATTTGATTGTTCGCATAGGCTTAAGTCCCTGTGAAGTGAAAGCAAGAGCGGCAAGCGCCGAAGAAACCAAACCTTGTTGATTATCTTCTACACCGCGTCCGATTAATCTCTCTCCTAAAATGAAATTATTATCTCTGACAACCTTCCATGGATCGCTGTCCCAGAGTTTTTCTTCTCCCGGCGGAACAACATCGATGTGACTCATCAGCCATAAACAACCTTCATTTTCGCCGGCAGTACCGTCAATTACAGCGATCAAATTGGGACGCACTCCGCCTTTCGCCCTTGGGTCAGGCGCGTCAAATCTTTCAATATTTTTTATTCCATGCGCGCGAAGCCATTTTTCAAGAAAAATACATTTGTCAAGTTCTCCTTCTCCTCCGGATTCCGGAGAGACGGCTGGTATTTTTGTAAGTTCCGTTTCAAGCTCAACTGCAAGCTCGACATTATTTTCAATCCATGTAAATAATTTCTCATTAATCATTTTTATTTCCTGATTTTATATATTTCCCAGCTGGTTCTTATTAAAGTTTCCATATCGGAATATTTTGCTTTCCAGCCGAGTAACTCAAAAGCGAGAGCGGAAGACGCGGTTAATTTTTCAGGGTCTCCGGCGCGTCTTCCGGCAATTTTTGAAGGTATTTTTTGTCCTGTGATTTTTCGCGCCGTTTCAAGAACTTCCGTAACAGAGAAACCCCGCTCGCTGCCAAGATTAACAATTATACTTTTATCGTTTTTTGTGATGTAGTCTAACGCGAGAGAGTGTCCCTCCGCAAGGTCTGTGACATGAATGTAATCGCGGATACAAGTGCCGTCGGATGTATTGTAATCATTGCCGAAAACCTGCATTTCTTCCCTTATTCCGCCGGCTGTTTCCATTATTATCGGAATTAGGTTCGCAGGATTCTGCTCAAGACCTGTTACGCGCCCTTTTACATCGTAGCCCGCGGCGTTGAAATAGCGAAGACTCGCGAAACGGATGTTTTTTAATTTTTCGTACCAAATCAAAAACCGCTCAATTTCCAATTTTGTAAAACCGTAATAATTTTCGGGAACAGTCGGATGTTTCTCATCAATAGGCAGATATTGAGGCTCTCCGTAAACAGCGGCGCTGGAAGAAAAGACAATTTTTTTAATACCGGTCTGACAAGCGGCGTTTAAAATATTTATCGTGCCTGTGATATTGTTACGCGAATATTTTTCGGGGTTCTGCATTGATTCGCCTGCTGCCTTAAAAGCCGCAAGATGAACAATCGCGTCATAAGAAAGATTTTTCATAACGTCGAGAAGAAAAGAATAATCGAGAATATCTCCGTGAATAAATTTTGCCTCAGAAAAAAGGTTCTCGCGAAGCCCTGTCGAAAGGTTATCAAAAACAATGCATTTATGCCCAAGATCGATAAATTTTCTAGTGACATGACTGCCTATATATCCGGCGCCGCCGATAACTAAAATGTTCATATTCCCATTATAACATTAATTAAAAAAAAATATCTACCACGAACAAAAGGGAGCCAATGTGAAGATGTTAAAGCGCGAGTTTGCTGTGTTAGTGTGGTTCGCGATAAAATATTTAATTACTGTTTTCCAGCTCAGAAACGATTTCTTCCCATCTATGAGTTTTTTCTTCAACAGCGGAAATGCATCTATCAATTTTTAATTTTACTTCTTTCGCTTTTTCTCCGACGGAATATATGTCAGGACGCGCTAATTCCGCTTCAAGGCGGCTCTTCTCATTCTCAAGTTCTTCAATCGCTTTTAAAATTTCAGTTTCCTGCCTTTCCAGTCTGCGCAAAGTTGTTTGTTTTTGTTTTTCGGCAATGCGTCTTTGCTCATTGTTTAATGGAATATGAACTTTTTCTGTCTTCAAATTATTCCTGATTGGTAATTCTTCATTCCTGATTAGTAAAGGATCATTCTGTATTCTTTCAAGATAATAAGCGTAATTACCGTAAAAAAGTTTAGCGTTCGCGGGAGAATTGTCTTTTTCATGAGTTAGTTCCAAAGTCCTGGTAGAGAGAGCCTCCATAAAAGAGCGATCGTGGGAAACAAATATAATTGTTCCCGAATATTTATTTAACGCGTTAAGTAAAATATCTTTAGAGTGAAGATCGAGGTGGTTTGTCGGCTCATCAAGGATGAGAAGATTCATCGGTTTTAAAAACATTTTTAAAAGAGCAAGACGGCTTTTTTCTCCTCCTGAAAGAACACAAACGCTCTTGTAAACATCGTCTCCCCTGAATAAAAACGCTCCGAGCATATCGCGTAACTTAGGAATTAACGAAGTGGGAGATTCTTCTTCCATAAACTCTAAAATTGTTTTTTGCGAATCCAAAGCTTCAGCCGCGTCCTGGGAGAAGAAACCGGTTTGAACGCCTGTTCCGTATTTAACGCTTCCTTCGTAATTTTTATCAATACCTGAAATAATGCGCAGCAGTGTAGACTTACCCGCCCCGTTTGGACCTGCGACAACAAGACGTTCCCCTGATTCTATACAGAGATCGAGACCCGAAAGCACGCGTTTTTTTCCGTAACTTTTTCCGATATTTTCCAGCGTCAGCGCGGTATTCCCGCAATGGGGAGGCTGTGGAAAACTTATATTTATTTTTTTAAACGATTCGGGTATTTCTATTATTTCCATTTTTTCAAGGCGTTTTATCAATTCCTGCGCGAACGCGGCTTTGCTTGCCTTGTAACGGAAACGGCGTATTAAATTTTCGGTTTTTACAATTTCTTCCTGCTGCTCATCGTATCGTTTAACGAGCCCTTCGATTTCTATACTGCGTGTTTTTTCATAAGAAGTGTAATTCCCGGCGTAACGTTTAAGATTACCGTTAAATAATTCGTAAACTTCATTGACGCATACGTCGAGAAAATATCTGTCATGTGAAACTAAAAGATAACCACCGGAAAAAGTATCAAGCCGGTTTTCAAGCCAGCAGCGCGCTTCTATATCAAGATAATTAGTAGGTTCGTCTAACAGCAGAATATCCGGTTTTTGAAGCAGTGATTTAGCAAGAGCGATTCGCATTTGCCATCCGCCTGAAAACTCTTCTGTTCCGCGTTCGAGATCGTTAGGTGAAAACCCAAGACCGGTTAAAACGGAATAAATATCGGCGTCCCGTCTGTAGTAACCGGAATTTTCAATTTGTTCCTGTAGTTTGTGATGCTCTTCGATTAAATTATTTGTTGAATGATCGTCGTTTTTTGAATTCTCAAGCTGACGTCCTAAATTTTCCATACAGTTAATCAAATTATGAACAAAACCGTATGAAGTTTCGGTTTCTTCCCGCAATGTTCTTCCGTGATGCACAATGCCTGACTGCGGCAGATATACAATGCGCGTATCTTTTTGAACAGCGCGTTCTCCGGAATCGGAAGAAATAATCCCGGCGATTATTTTCATTAATGTAGATTTACCGGAACCGTTAGCGCCCGTTAAACATGAACGGCTGCCTGACGCAAGGCGAAGCGAAACATCCTTTAATAAATCACGATCTCCGTAACTTAAACTAACGCGGGAAAATTGAACGAATGACATTTTATTTTACGGAGTATCTTTAAAGAAGTATAAAATCATCGGGGATTGCGCCCTCCGCATTACGGTTATATCTTCAATTCCGAACCCCGGCACAACTTCAAGGCGAAGCCCCTGATTATCAAGACCGTACATAAAATAAAAAGTGTTATTTGTCCGCACGTCGGTAAATTGCAATGTAAAAGCGCCGTTATATCGATCTTCAAACGCGGGCGCGATAAAAATATCCATATAGACGCGTCCCGCTCCGTTTGTTTCCGCCGGAAATAATTGAGGAACAAGAAGTTCAAATCCCTGCCATGTAAAATTTCCTGTAGATAAAAAAGATATAGTTCCGTAATTATTGCTTGTAAAAACAGGTCCCTGATTATAAATTATTTTATATTGATCTTCACGCCGCGCTCTTTCCTGTAGAATAATATCGCTTAATTCGGACGGAAGGGAGGCAAACTGCAATGTGCGCCGTGAAGCGCCTTCTGTATACTGCACCGTAAGGGAAGTATTGGATCGCAATGCCATTTGAAGATTAGCGCCTTCGAAACGCCATGAACGCTCTCCTTCAGGAATTATTTTTTCGTAAGCGAATTGTTTTTCAAGATCGGGCATAATTATTCTTGCGATGCCTGTTTCCTGTCCGGGCTCGAAGCGGTAATCCATTTCCATTGACAGTATATTTATCCGCCTTGTGTTTAACATTTGCAAATAAGATTCCGCCGACCATTTTTTTGAAAAAACCAATTCAAGATCCCTGTCGCTGGTTACATCTCTTTGCACAGGAGAAGCGGTTTGAATTGACTCTTCATCCTGATGAAACAGCCGCAGCCTGTTTGAAAAACAGTAGCCTGTAACTCCGTCAGTTGTCAGTACTTTCAGCCAATCGCCCGGAAGAGGATCTCCTGATGCGCCGATAGGAGGATTGCCTTTCGCTATACCCAAAATCTTGATCACATCGCCGATACGCAGACGGTACACCCGGCGCGCGTTATTATCGGTATTGTCGCGGATCGGAAGTCCGTCCGCCAGATTTTCGGCATAGACAAGCGCGTATTCCGCAAAATCAACAGCGCGCGATTCGGTTTTTCTTTTGCCGCCGACAAATTCAAACCGCGAGAGCGGAACCTCAATTTTGTCCGAAGCGTATTCCGATTTTAAATGGTCGGGAATTCCGACAACCCAAACTTTATCAATATTTGATTTGATATAAACAGGCATAATTGTGCCTGAAAATATCGGCGGCTCTTCAACCGACCATAACAAAATCCCGTAACCCATCTTCGAACAGGACACGAATAATACCGCGACAACGGCAAGAGAAAATAATGAGATTAAGTATTTATGTTTTAAAATCATAAATTAGGGACTAGTGACCGGGGAGCGGGGATTGATGTATGAGAGCCTAGCGTGTTTCCTTTGTACTGAACTTCCAAACAAAAATCCCTGTTCCCTATTCCCTATTCCCTGTTCCCCATTTCTTAATTTTACTCGACAATGGCGACAATGTCTGACATTCTGACGATCAGATGTTCTACTCCGTCGATTTTTACCTGTGTACCGGCGTATTTGTCATACATAACCTTATCGCCGGCTTTTACGGTAATCGGGTCTTTTTCCGTGCCTGTTCCGACTGCTACGACCGCTCCCTGCTGGGTTTTTTCCTGAGCCGTATCGGGAATTATAATTCCGCCGGCTGTTTTCGCCTCATTTTTCTCGAGTTTGACTAAAACGCGGTCGCCTAATGGCTTAACTTTCATATTTTTCCTCCAAAAAGTTATAATTATTATTAAATTTATGATATAAAAATTGAGGATTTCCGTCAAGAGGAGGAAAACGATCAATACATCAGTCTGTCCAATTCGTGGTGCGCGCTTATGTTATCGGGATCTAAATCCACTGCGTTTAAAAGAACGCGTATCGCCTCTCCCTGCTGGTTCTGAGCGATAAAACACCGGGCGGCGCGATGCTGTACGCGGGACGCGTTCTTTCTATTTTGTAATGAGTCGTTTTTTATCAGCATGGATGTAGCAAGTTCATATTGAGAATGAGCGCGGGAAAGGGAGCGGACTTCCTCGTAGATTCTGCCGAGGTTTGCGTAAACATACCAATCGGTTTCATTTAACGGAATTGAAAGGAGAGCGTCTTCCGCTTGCTGCAGTTTTCCGTCATTCATTAAATAGATCGCTTCGTATAATTTGTGCCATGACGAAGAAAATTTCATATTTTCAACGCGATCCAGTAAAATCGGTATTTCGTCATATCTGCGCTGAAAAAATAAATGCCATGCGGACCATTTGTACAAATCCTCGTTTTCGGGGTGACGATCCAGCAAGAGCCATGTTTCCGCGGTCTGCCTTCCGAGATTCCATTCAAGTGAATTACGTTTATTGATTTCAAGATCGATATAAGGAAATTTAGCGGGTGTTAAATAATTTGTGTTACGCAGGAGCGATATCGCGCGGCGTAATTCCTGAAGCCGGCTGTACAGGATTAGTCCGAATTGACGGCAGTTTTTAATTTGTATTTTCGCGTCAGGTGATGTCTCTATACTGTGAAGTTTCTCAAGATAATTTTCAGCTTCTTTTTTTTCATTTTCTTCCAATGTCAGCGCCGCAAGATTGTAAAGCGCGATTTCGTTTTGTTCCTGCGCTAAAAAATCCCAAATTAATTTTGCGTTTTCTTTTAAACCGGCAAGATACACAGCGTCAGCTTGTCTGCTCATGGCTGAAGTGTCGTTTATCACGGAAAAAATTTCCGCGCTCCGCAGAAGATCCCCGAAATCATAATAGTATTCCGCAGCGAATCTTAAAGCGTTATTGGAAAGCCGCGGCAAAGTTAATTGCTCTTCGCCTGCCGCAAATTGCGCATTGTTTTCCGAATATAATGTTTGAGTTTCCTGTAAATTACTTTCTGTAAATTGTTCTGTGAACCGGGATGCCGGGTTATCTGTTTCAAGCATTATTTGTATATCCGCTGCGGCGCGGTAATCGCCGCGAAGGATTTTTAAAATCGCAAGGTTTACCGTAATTGATTCTGTTCCGTCGGAAACAATATCAGACATTATACCGGAGGCATTTTGCGGATTTTTAAAATCACCTAACAGGACGTGGAGGCTTAAGCGCAGAGAATTATATGAAGGGTCTGCCATCAACGGAAGCCATGCGCGTAATTGATTTTCTTTTTCCGTATTAATCGCGGCGTCCTTAACAAGAGCCGCCGCAGCGATTGCCGTGATCTGCTCTGAAAAAGGATAGGCGGACAACGCGTTGTTTATCGATTTATGATAACTTAAAAGAGACCGCGTATGGTTTCGCGATAAAAAGTTTCTGCGTTTCAGGATCGAAAGCCACGATTCTACGCTGATTGCGGTTTTTTCAAGACGGTCAAGTTCTCCGTTAAGGTAGTCGTATTCTCTTTCTGTTCCGTAAAAAACTGAGATCGTATTGTCATATTCGCGCAGAATACGGTGAAAACTGTCCTCCTGCCTCTCGCTTTTTGAGGTTTTTCTTTCGATTATGTATAAAGTTGTCAGGATAACGCCCGCTAAAACAACAAGGATAATGCCCGCAAGTAATGTTACGCGCAACAGTCCGGCGTCTTTTATTAATTTCATGTCTTTTTCTTTTCGGATTTTTCCCGCAGTGTCTTTTTGACGCTGTCAAGAACTCCGTTAATAAATTTGTAGGAATCGTCTGTACCGAATTCTTTGCAAATACCGATGGCTTCGTCAATTACGATGGAAGCCGCGATATCATCCTGAAAAAGAAGGGTGTATACGGACATTCTTAAAATCGCTAAATCGACGCGGTTAAGGCGCGTTATATCCCAATTATCAAGATGTTTTTGGATTAGTGAATCAATCTCTTCGATATTTTCGATTGCGCCCGCTGTCAGCGCTCTTGAAAAAGCGAGCAGACTTTCGTCAATTTTTTTTAATTTATCATCCTCAAGCCATCCGAAGGAAATAAGCTCTTCAACCGGAACGCGGTTTGCTTCCCAAAAATAAAGAGCTTGAAAAGCGTATATACGGGCTTTCCTTCGGGATGCCATTTATTTACCAGTTCAAATTATTTTCAAAAATTTGAAACGATCTGCCTGTTCGTAATTCCGATACCAACTCCTGAGAAGCCTGCTGGAGAGCCGTCTGTTGTCTTCTTAAGAGAATAACATTTTGTATAAAAACTCTCACGGATACATTGTTTCTCGGATCAACTCCGGCTTGCATAAGAAGAATGGCGGGCATCTCATCATCCAATTCTAAAGTTCTGAATTCCAGTTTTCGCGTAACTTTTAAAATGACATAAGAATTGCGCGTTTCGAGCAATCTTGAAACTACTCCCTGATTAAGACTAAAAATCGCGTCGACAAATTCCTGACCGTATTCTCTCTGAACTTCGGGAATTCTCGGCAGAGAACTCGGAGCCGCGACATAACCGGAATTGGGCAGTCTCGCTTCTTCCACTTTTCTGTCGAAGACGGAAGCATTGCTGCCGATTTCTCTTATTAACGCCTGTCCTTTTTCTCTTGCGCTTGTTCTTGAAGCCGCGTCGGCTCCAAAAGGAATCTGAATTGCGAAAAATTCTACGGTTTCAGGGCGTACAAACTCGGATCTTCTAAGATTGAATTCCGATAATATTTCACCTGTAGTAGGCTGAGTGACCGCGTTAATAATGTTCCCTTTTTTTTGCATCAGATATTTTTGCGTTAGCAATGATTTACGAAGCTGATCAGTGTATGCCGCGACAGTCATGTTGCTTTCACTTTGAACAGCCTGAGCAAACTCCGCGTCGGTCGGCTGACGCCCCAATTGCTGAGCCATCATGCTTTTAAGCTGCGATAACTGCTGGTTAACCTCATTGTCCGTGATCGAAATTTTATCTCTTTCCGCGGCTTGCAGGACAAGCCGTTCATTGATCATCAAATCTAAAACGTTCAGCCGTAATTTTCTGGTAAATTCGGCATCGGTAGGAGCGCGTCCCATTTCCTGAGCCATTTGGGTCCTCATCAGCTGCATTGCCTGAGGTTCGCCTTCGAGTTTTTGTATCTCGGTACGAAGCTGCCCAACCGAAATTGCCTCTGTTTTGGTCAGATTGACTGTCGCCGCCGGCTGCAAACCCGCCTGGGAAAACGCCGAAACCGCAGTCAAAAACGTAATAATTACAAATAGTACCTGTTTCATAATCATCCTTCTATATCAATATAACTCTTTTACTGCTTTTAATCTATCATATTTAATAACAAATGGTAAGGGGAAGAGTAACAAGTAGCAGATAGCAGGCAGAAAGTGCTAATTTTACTGCAAATTGTTCCCTATTCAAGTACCGCCCGAATTCTTCTAACCCCTGCCGAGGAGGACTGCTCTTTTTGAATTTTGAAAACGCCCAAATCCCCGGTGCGCTCAACATGCGGTCCGCCGCATACTTCTTTGGTGAAAAAATCTTTTGTTGAATTTCCAATGGTGTAAACTTTTACCTGCGCTTCGTATTTTTCGCCGAAAAGGGCAATCGCGCCGGATGCTTTTGCGTCTTCGAGCCCCATTGTTTCCATAAAAACGGGAAGGTCTTTTTTTATTTTGTCGTTGACAATGTCTTCGCATTTTTTAATTTCTTCGGCTGACATTGGCGCGTCATGGGCGAAGTCGAAACGGAGGCGCTCTGCCGTGATGTTGCTTCCTTTTTGCGCTACATGATCTCCGAGAATTGTTTTAAGCGCTTTATGAAGCAAATGAGTTGCGGTGTGGTATTTTACTGCCATCTCACCCTGATCACCGAGTCCGCCTTTAAAAGCCTGACCGCTCTGCGATCGCGAAAGTTCCTGATGCTTTTTGAACGCTTCTTCGAATTCATCCCTGTTAACTGTCATACCCGATTCTGAAGCGAGTTCTTCAGTCAGCTCGATAGGGAAGCCGTATGTGTCGTAGAGTTTGAAAGCGAGCCGTCCCGACATGATCTTGCGCGGATCTTTTAGCAGATTGGGAAGGAGTTTTTCAAATTCATGTTCGCCTTTATGAAGGGTTTCCATGAACTTCGCTTCTTCTTTGCCAAGTTCGTTTTTGATAAAAGCGCTGTTCTGTTCAAGTTCGGGATACGCGCCTTTTAATTGATCGATTACAACTTCCGCGATAGTGATGAGGCTTATTGATTCAGCATTAGCTGTTTGGGATGCGCTTGTCGTTTCAGACGCGTCCGCTGTTACAGCCGCGCTTTTTCCCTTTGATAAAAGCTTTCTTCCGTGACGAACGGCGCGGCGAATCAATCTTCGCAGCACGTACCCCGCTCCCACATTGGAAGGGCTTACAGCTTTTGGATCTCCTAAAATAAAAGCGGCAGAGCGGACATGATCCGCTATGATTCGTATCGATCGATTTATTTCTTCGTTTTCGTCAGAGCCGCCGCCTGAGACATCATTGGAAGCTGTGTATTTACAGCCTGTTAACATTTCGATTGTTTTGATAATCCGGGTAAAAATTTCCGTATCGTAAACGCTGTTTTTTCCGTTGAGGACAGTTATCGTTCTTTCGATTCCCATTCCGGTATCGACGCATTTTCTGGAGAGCGGCTCGTATTCACCTAACGCGTTTTTATTATACTGCATGAAAACGTCGTTCCAAATCTCAAGCCATTTTTTGCAGGAGCATCCTGGTTTACAATCAGGATTGCAAGGCGCGTCCCCGATGTAATAGAACATTTCCGTATCGGGTCCGCACGGTCCTGTGGTTCCGGCAGGTCCCCACCAGTTGTCTTCGCGCGGAAGGAACGCGATTCTGTTTGCGGGGATACCTAAACTTTTCCAGATTGACGCAGACTCATCATCGCGGGGAATATTTCCTTCGCCCTGAAAAACCGTTACGCCCAATTTTTCAATAGGGATGTTAAGCCATTCGGCAGAAGTGAGAAATTCAAAACTCATTTTGATCGCGTCTTCTTTAAAATAATCACCTAACGACCAGTTGCCGAGCATCTCAAAAAAAGTAAGATGCGAAGGATCGCCGACGCTGTCTATGTCTCCGGTGCGAATACACTTTTGAAAATCGGTGAGCCTCTTTCCGGCGGGATGTTCCTCTCCTAAAAGATAGGGAACAAGCGGATGCATTCCCGCGGTTGTAAAAAGGACTGTGGGATCATTTTCAGGCAGCAGGGATTTTCCCTGTATCTGCGCGTGACCTTTAGTAACAAAAAAATTGATATATTTGCTGCGAAGTTCATCAGTAGTTAAAGATTTCATATTTTATGTTAGCATGAAGGGCAGAGTAGTGGGAATAGGGTAATTATTTCTTTGTTATTTAATCTCCCTCTTGTTCGAATCCTTGTTACAGTTTAAA
>Ga0209755_10001759_pt1 | contig 32260 bp, 31 predicted proteins | sample TergutCo191P1_FD_187301 | JGI IMG/M metagenome (GOLD analysis project Ga0209755, IMG submission 187301) | Cornitermes sp. P1 segment gut microbial communities from Petit-Saut dam, French Guiana - Co191P1 (SPAdes) (version 2) | ecosystem: Host-associated > Arthropoda: Insects > Digestive system... | reverse complement strand
GCCCGAATAAACTTGTAGTGCCTGTAATGTCCAAATATAAATTTCCCTGCCTGTCATTCTCCCACAATGGCGCATAACGCTCGGCGACTTTTTCCAATTCTTTGTTCATAAGTTCGTAGGCAGGCGGGTCGGGCGGAAGAATTATCAAATCGCTTATTTTTCTTTCGGCAATTGCAAGCGCAGTCCCCGGAGTAACGCCCTGCCTTACCGCTTCGGGCGAACAATCAAGGGCAAGGCTTCGCCCGCCTGTTGCTCCAGCGATAACAAAAGGACGACCGCGAAGGTGTTTGTCCTTAATCTCGGCAACAGCCGCTTTGAAACCAATTATGTTTAAGTGGGTAACAATTTTTTTTTCCATCATTCATTACCCGGCACTCCAATTTTTTTTAATATTTTGACAAGCGTTTGCGCGTTTCGCACCGCTTTTCCAAATGAATGATTGTTGAAATAAACAAGAATGCGTCTGGCTTGTTCCTTGATTAGTTTTATGCGCTGAGCCCATGCGTCCATTTCGGCATCGGTGTATAAATAATCGTAACGCGCATGATCGTCCTCGCCCCACCACGCTTCGCTGTTTCTGCCGTGCAACCTGATATATGCAACTGAAGAAGTGACAACGTCCATGGCGGGCGGAAGCTTTGGCAGCTCCGGCATATCAAGCGAGACAAGGGGAATGCTTCGGCTTTTCATCGCGTCGATAACCTTGCCCGAATACCAGTCGGCTTTGCGAAACTCAACCGCGACAGGCGCGTCTTTGAAGTATTTAAGAAGCCTGTCCAAATACCGCCTGTTGTCGTCCTCGTACTTGAAAGAATAGGGAAACTGAAACAAAACCGCTTCCAGCCGGTTTGCCCCAAGCAAAGGTTCTAAAGCCGTGATAAATGTTTTTGCCTCGCTTTCCCATTGGCTTGAATTGATCTCGTGGGTCAGGGTTTTATGGGCTTTTATCGCGAAAGTAAGGCTTTGCCCGCCGTCAACAAGCATTTTTGCGAGATTTTCCGCCTTGGGCATGGTGTAATAGGAGAAGTTTAGCTCTACCGTGGGGAAAAGCTGTGAATAACAGCTTAAAAAATCCTTTTGCCTTGTCCCCTCGGGGTAGACGCACCCCACCCACTCGTTGTAGGAGTATCCGCTTGTCCCGACAAGTATTTCTGCCATATCTTAATACTAAACTATTGTATAGTATTTGTCAAGCATCGGGATATTTTTATTTTAAAATTTCGATTATTTCGGATATGTTATCGATTATTTTCATGGGTTTAATATTAAAATCTTGCAAATTTAGCCTTTTTTTATTAATCCAAATTGTATATATTCCCAATTTATTGGGCGGGTCAATATCCCAAACCAAATTGTCCCCTACCATTATTATTTTTTCATTTGCAGTGTTTGTTGTTTTTAACATATGCTCGTACATTCTAATATCGGGCTTTCCGTATCCCACTTCTCCCTCAACAAAAACATAGTCAAAATATTTTTCTATGTCAAAACGTTTCATTTTTTTACGCTGGCTTTCGGAAGTTCCGTTTGTCATTACACCAATTTTAATATTCATGTCTTTTATTTTTTGCAATGTTTCAGAAACATCATCGAATAAATACCATAAAGTTTCATGAATATTTGAATAATTATCCGCAAAATTTTCCAATAAATTAATTTCAAAATTAAATTCATTTAAAGCCGATTTTACAATTTCCCTTCTTGCGTTTATAATATTTTTTCTTCCGATTTTATGCCTTTCCGGGTCTGACCAATACCATTTTCTTGTTTTGTGAATTTTTTCCAGTAAAATATTTTTTTCTATATTAATATTATTGCATCGAATGAATTCATTCACGGCTTTGTCCCAAGCCTCATTTGATACAATATCAAACGCCATTAAGGTATCATCCAGATCAAATAAAATCAATTCAATATTCATTATTATTTTTATATTATTTTCGGTGATAATGTCAATCATTCAGCGCATCAAGTCGTTTTTCTTTGTTCGTTTTTTAATTGGAAAAAAAATCTGAACGCGCCGTCAAACGGCGCGTAATTAAGTTATAATTAAGGCAAGAAATTAATGCTGCCTGCCCAACCATTGGAACTATGTACCGCATGTGTGGCGTTTCCATTGGTAAAAGTAACTGTAAATGTATAACTTTGAAGGGCACTAACAGCTCCTACACCAGGATCACTAAAGTTAGCTCCGGTTACATTTGAATTATTAGGACGAATAAATACTGTAATACTTCTGCTTCCTGAAAGAGTATTGTTTTGTGAGCCATTCCAAAGATAGGTATTAAGAATAACTTGTCCGTTTGTTATTACACCTGGGGTGTATGTTGAGTTATTGCTATTTGGCTGACATTCGGCCGCAAAACGGTAACTATCAACAGAATCTCTTGCCAATACAAAATTTCCATTGAAATGGGTGGCAAATCCCGTAAGAGTAAGTTTTCCAAAAACTTCTTCTTCTTCCGGAGGAAAAAGCAGATCGCAGGATAACATCGAAAACCCGATTATTACTGCAACGGCAATAATCCCTATAAATTTAAATGTGTTTTTCATAAAACACTCCTTTTTTCGTGATTTCCTGCTGTTTGGTCGGAAATCACATTTTTTTGCAATACCCCAACGGGATATTTCATAAGATAATATTAAAATTTCGTAAATACTCCAAAAATTTATATTAATCTTATACTTCTATATGCTATAGAAGTATAAGATTATGGTCAAGTACTTTGAAATAATATTCAATTAAAAAACCAAATATTTTAGTGTTATGGTATATGGAAGAAAAGAAACTAAAAGAAATTTTAGGTAAAAATATTAAATTTTTTCGCCTTCGCAGGCAATTTTCTCAAGCTGAATTGGCTGAGAGATCGGGTATATCCATCACATTTTTGTCCAATATTGAAAGAGGGAATAATTATCCGCAAGCAGGAACGCTTTGCAATATTGCAGATGCTCTTGGAGCGGAGATTTGGGAGTTATTTAAGGATGAAGATTCCAATAACGGGCAGGATGCCATTATTAACCGTATTTCCGAAGATTTTACGAAGCATGTAAACATCGCTCTTGAAACAGTTTATAAAAAATATATGTCTTGATTTTATTGTACGCGAACAAATTTTTAATTTTTTATGCCTTTGTTATGACGTAATTTTTTTACAATTCCGTTAAAAATTGTAAGATTTTAACGCAGAGCGCATTCCATGTATCGGGTGATAGCGATTTATTGTCAATAATTAAATGATGATAATTCGGATTAATTACGGCTCCTGTGTTTGATATTGTTTCGATATTCCAATTAGACAAATTATAATTTGTGATAATGTTTCCTAACCCGGAAATGTTTATCAGTTCGTCATTTGGATCGATAAATATCAGCGTGTTAATATTGCAGTTTGCGAATTCATTTGCATGCAAATTGCTTTCAAGTTCAAAAAGCGCTTTATAAGCCGAAACAGATACGCCTCTTTGCGCCCGGTATTCTGCAGGCGCTCTGCTGGAAATTATCGATCTGCCGGAACAAAAAACACTTGCGGCAGATATTCCAACTCTTGTAATTTTCTTTGTTGCAATGGCAGGCGCCAGAAAAACCATTTTTTCGAAAACAACATTATTGTCGTTATGCAATAAATTCAAATAAACAAGCGAGCCTAACGAAAACGCGGCAAGGTAAATTGGAATATTATTATTAATTGCGATATTAGCCGCTTCATGGTATTGCGAAAGAGCAGAATTAAGCCAGTCTTGCGCTTTTACGTTTTGCATTTCTGTAATATCACCGCTGTGTCCCGGCAACGTTACGCGGTAAACGTGATATCCGGCATCCAAAAAATATTTGGCAAGCGTGCCATCGCTTTTATCATCGCCCATTTTTTCCGGATTTGTATTTAAACCATGAACAAGCAAAATAACGCCTCTTGCCGGAAACACTGTGGTTAAAAATATTGTGCCATAACTTGTTTGATTAAAATTTATTTCATTATCCAATACGCTATTAACGGATTTACAAGAAATTATTCCCAAAAGGAAAATTAATAATAAAAGTTTTTTATTTATATTTTTCATATAAATAATTACAATATTGTTGGGGAAAATGAAAATGTAATATAATCCAAAATATCATTTTTGAAATATAGATAGATTATAGTTTGATCCAGACGATATGTAATCCAATATTCCCCTATATAAATTATATCACCAAATTCTATATTAATTTTATATTCATCAAAAGATTTACCTGGAAATAAATGTAAATAATTATTTTCATTTAAATTTATTTGTAATAAATTAATAAAATATTTGTCGCTACTTAAAAATTGAACATAGAAAAACATATTATTTCCTATATAAAAATTTTGATTATTCCTGCTAAAGGGTTGGCCAAATTCATCAGTAATTTCCAAATCCTCTGTTAGATTAAAAGTTGAAATTAGTTCGTCTAAAGTATTATAAGTCGATTTTAAATTTAAATCGATAAAAATGTGATTTACAATATTGTTTAATGTAGCTTCAGTAACTTTATCATTATTGTGCAAATTTTCGTTTTTTCTTATACAGCCAGATAGCAGCAAAAAATAGATAAAAGACAAAATTAATATTTTTTTCATGCAAACCTCTACTGATATTATATGCTTTATTATGTATCTGTCAATAGTTCGCGTAGAAGTACAAGTGTACACAATATATAATAATTGCAGAACAAGTCCATGGTTTTTACATTTTTAATAAAATTTCATCCTTAGGCTCAAGAATCATTCTATTTGGCGCATTAAAACGTTCGGCAATGGTTCTGTTAAATATCGCTGGATATCTTGTATGCATTGGTATATTAATTTTACCGCCAATTATTTCAGCCCATTCTGCCGCTGTTTCCGGAATACTGTCACAATACAAAAGAACATAATCAATGTTTTTTTCCGGGAATGTTTCCATTTGATCCGTTTTTCCCGTATCTCCCGAATGGTACAGTATAATATCATCAATTGTAATTATATAACCGACGCCTATTGTACGATGATGGTTTGCCATATACGCTTCGACAGCTTCAATTTTTATATCTTTAATTTCGAAAGTATTATATTTGTTATTTAATTGCGCTTCATCATTTGTAATGACAACACAATTCTTTTTTTTTGTAACAAGTTCAATTCTGTTATGATCACGATGTCCATGAGTTACCAGAATGATGTCAGCCGGCAAATCATAGCCCTCTCCGTATGCGGGATCGATATAAATTACCGTTCCATTTTTTGAGACAAGTCTAAAGCTTGCATGCCCCTGATACAAAAGTCTGGTTTCCCCTTCTTTCGCGCAGGAAACAAGAGATGAAAAAACTAATATTAAAACAAAAAGTTTCCCGATAGTTTTCATGTTTATCCTCCAAATAATATTTTATATTTGAAGTTTAAATTATTCTTTTTTACCTGTAAATTACTTACTTTTTTGTGTGTAGATACTTTTTGGTAACTATATTTGCCTGTAAAACCGGTTATTTTACAGACAGCCCGCTTTCCTTAAAACATCTTCCATGCCATTTTCCAGCATAATATCAATTCCTATTGCTTGCATTATCTTTATGGCTTCCAGCATTTTAAGCCCGCGATCTGTTATATAATACTCAACTTTCAGGGGATAACCGGAAAATTCTTTTTTCTTTACAAAGTCGAATTCACATAATTCTTTTAATTGTTCAAGTAAAACTTTTTGACTTATGCCTTCTATGTATTTTTTTAATACCGATAAAGAACAGAATGATCTTCCCAATCTCCATAGTATCAGCAATTTCCATTTTCCTTTGATAATATCATGCGTTAATTCCAAAGGACATTTAAATTTAATTCTTGTTTTCATTTTTTTATTATATAATAAATTTTGATCTTATTATATGCAATTTAATTTTAAGTTATTACCGCTACGCAAAAAAGGCATGGGTTATGCACCCATGCCTTTGCATATTAGCCATAATTACGCTTCAATATCAGTTTCGACCTGTCAATTGCATCAATGCGCTTCTTGCCCAATTCTGTTCCGCGCCTGTGTACATCGAGGATCGCGAAATCAAGGTTAAAAGCTGAATCGTTGCCTGTGATTGTGTTCCGGTTGCCGCAAGAGCAGGGATGATCAAATTCATATTGTCCCTTTCAACAGGTCCCCAAGGGCCGCTTCTTCTTCTGGAATGCAGGCCTCTTAAAAATTCCGTTAAAAGAGAGACAGCTTCTTCGGATCTAATCGCTGTTAAGGTTCTTACAACAAGAATGATCATTTCCGAATCCGTATTGTTTGTTTCAAATGCTTCCCTGTAAGCTCTTTCGAAGAATGGATAAACAGAATCGTCCTGAACTCCCATTTCGCGAATTACGTTAAACGAGCTCATGCGCATGTCCCTTAAAAAATTTATTGTTTCGCGGGATGAAGTGGCAAACGAATAACTTGCTTCGATAGCTGAAATCGCGACTCTTGCTTTTGTTTCGTTAGGCGCCTGAGATCGAAGTAACGCTTGCCAGGCTGCGTACTTTACATTCGGACCAAAGAAGGGGTCAGTTATTATTCCGCCAATTATGTGACCGACGACTTCACCAAGACCATTCATTAAATTGGTGAGTGCGTTTGCGGCTATTTCTTTCCTGTCATTGTCATACCATCCTATCGATGCAAAAAAGACAGGTCTTACTCCGACCGCCTCGCCAAGTTTTTCAAGCGCGGTAACAGCGCCCGGCATTACAATGTGAATTTTGCTTTTAAAATTAAAGTCGGCATTTACTCTTTCGTTAAAATTCTCCAAAAGAATGGAAATATGCGAAGCATAATTTTTTGCTTCTATATCACCCAAACAGACAATCGTTTCGTACATGATGTATCCGTCATTAATCTGATTCGTGATATTGAAGTATTCGGACAATTGCCAAACCTGGGGAGCCGATTGGGTATGCTTTTCTGAGGCAAGCCCGCGCAGAATCATTCTTGCAGATTCCTCCAACGCCACTCTTTCCTGATTGGTCTGGTAATTCGCCCATCTTCGGATATAAACCTGAATGGCATTATGGTAAAAGCTTCCGATGCCTGTGTAATTTCCGTCCTTAACTGCCCGCAAGATATCCAGTATTTCGAAAATTGTTACATCATGCCTGTTGATTTCTTGAGTATACAATGACACATCTGAGTTCTGAGCAAAGACTGTCATCCCGGCTAATAGTAAAAATACGATAAATAAATGTGTTCTTTTCATGTCCTTAATATAGTGCCATTTATTAAAATTAACAAGTGCCTATTTTTCAATTAATTTGTAAAACTGCAATCGGTAATAATAGCCGCCAGTTTTGCCTCTTCGCCGTCGGACATTTCGCCGGGAAGAATCAAAGGCTGAGATAACTCAGTTGGCAGCAAAAACCCCGCCTCCAAAAATCGATTAAATAGCGCTTCCCAATCCCCGTTGGAAGGCGTTTTTTTTAAATTGAGATAAATCCCCTGCCTTTGCCATTGGCTTTTTTGCAATGCCTTGTTAAGCCTTGGAAACTTGGGCTTTGCGCGCTCAGGCGCGGCGAGAATGTCGTGGATTCCCCGCGCGGCAAGAGCCAGTAAAACAGGAGGCAGCGGATCGCTAGGAGGCAGGCGGCTAAAAAGGTCTTCGCAGTCTTTGGTTTGCACAGCGGCAACGCACAAGCCAAAAGGCAGTTCGCCTCGCCATGTTTGGATGCCAGATATTACAGGAACGAGAAGCTGTGCATCTTCGTTTACTGCGAATGGATTTGCAGGGTCAACGTAGGGCCGCCAAAGTTTTGCCGGGCCTGTTTGAAACAGATTGTTTAACTCTTGCGGCGGCGCGGCATAGAGGCGAAAACTGCGTCCCGGGAATATCCTGGAAAGGGCTTTAATAAACCGTCCCTCTGTAAAATGCGGAAAGGGGGCATACAAGCCGCGGCTTGCGGTGTTCTTTAATTCACGCAAAAGATTCGCCGGAGTGTGACCAAGTACAGCCGCGCCGCCATTGAGCCATAAATCCACAAGGCGTTTGCCGTTGGACAAATAAAGACGATAATCTCTTGCGCGAAGCACCTGCGGGATTTTTTTTTCCATAACATTTATATTATCAAGTCTCGTCAATTTTTTCATAGGCTCTTCCCTGAATCTCGCTTAAAAAACGCTTCTCCTGCCCCGAGTCGAAACGCACGCGAACAATGGGACCGTCATCGCTGTCTTTTATGTCAATAACCGCGCCGTACCCGTGATCCTCATGAAACAGACGCTGACCTTTGCGCCAGCCGGCTTTCTCTTCAAGTTCTTTGGCGATTTGTGAATTGCCGGACATGGAAGCGTTTTGCATGTTGAATGCATTAAAAGTTCGATTTGCAAATGGTCTCTGCATTTGTTCAAAATGCTTTTTAAAATCGTCTTCTATCCGCAGAAAATTCCTGTCAACTTCGCGCAGGAAAAGCGACGGCTGAGTTTGCATTGTTCTGCCGTACATGCGCCGCTCTTTGCAGGTTGTAAGATACAGCTCGTCCATTGCGCGGGTTGCGCCAACATAGAAAAGACGGCGTTCTTCTTCAAGCTCGTTTTCCTTTTTGTCTTCGCGCGGAAAAATACCGTGCTCAAGTCCTGTCATTATGACGCATTTGAATTCCAAACCTTTTGTGTTGTGAAAAGTGATGAGCGTTACAGCGTCCAAAAGCTCGGCTTGGTTCCCGGTGTTTTCATACATCGACCTGTCGAGTTCGACGTCTTCCAAAAATTTCAAAAGTCCCTCAAGGTTGTTCGGGTATTGGCTTGCGCCGTTTAATAATTCCTGCAAATTGTTGATCTTTGAATTACCCGAAAACTCATCTTGTTCCCTGTGGTACTCGGCGATTCTGGAATCGTTCAATAATTTATTTATACAGATTGATAATCCTTCGCCTGATTTTAAAATTTGGGAATTGCTGTCTGCGGGTTTTTTTTTCTTGTCCACGGATTTACACGGATTTTCACGAATTCGAGATGAGATTAATAATTCTTTTGCTTCCAGTATAATTTTATAGAATTCATTCAATCCTTTTTTTGCTTTTTGAGAAAGTTCGATTTTTTCGCCCGCTTCCATCAAATCGATGCCTTCGGTGACTGCGGCTTCGACGATTTTATCAACAGTTACGCCGCCGACGCCTCTTGCCGGTTTGTTTACAACTCTGCGGAAAGCAACTTCGTCGCGCGGATTTACAAGGAATGCAAGGAGGGCGAGGGCGTCTTTGACCTCTTCGCGCTCGTAAAATTTCAAGGAGCCGACCACGCGGTAAGGGATTCCCTTTTTTAAAAACAGCGTTTCAAATCCCAGAGATTGCGCGTTGGTGCGGTAGAGGATTGCCCAGTCTGACCATGTTGTTTTCTTTTTTTTAACGGAGATTTTGATTTTGTCCGCGCAAAAAGCCGCTTCTTCATTTTGATCGGGAAGATATGCAAGCACCGGAAGAGGACCGTCTCCCTTTTCGGCGCGAAGGGTTTTTCCAAGGCGATCGCGGTTGTAATCCACGACAGAGGAGGCGGCTTTTAGAATCGGAGCCGTGGAGCGGTAATTCTTTTCCAGGCGGATGATGTCCGCGCCCGAGAAGCGATCGGGGAACTCAAGAATGTTTTTTACCTCCGCGCCGCGGAAGCGATAAATCGACTGGTCGTCGTCACCGACAACGCAGACGTATGTTTCCTCTCCGCACAATTCTTTTAACAGCTGAAACTGCGCCACGTTCGCGTCCTGATACTCGTCCACCATGATGACCTTGAACCGTTCGCGAAAACGCTGCGCAACCTCGGGTTGAGTGCGTAAAATCTCGACAGGTTTTTTAATCAGGTCGCCGAAATCGACATTGCCAATCTGCGACATGCGCTCCTCATAACGTTTATAAATCTCGCGAAACTTTTTGTGATGATCGATTACCGCAAGCTGCGCATCGTCAGGCGAAAGAAAATAATCTTTTGCCCTGGATATATTATAAGCTATATGTTTTACATCAGCCTTGGGGGAGTTTTCCATAATGGAAGATAAAAGCGAAACAACATCGTCGTCGTCGTAAATCGTAAACGAAGAATTTAAACCGGTAAGAGCTCCGTTGCGTCTAAGGAACCATGCGCCAAACGAGTGAAAGGTGCGCAGCATCGCCTCGCCCGCGCGTTCATCAATCTGCCTTGCGCGTTCCGCCATTTCTTTTGCAGCCTTATTTGTAAACGTAACCGCAAGAATCGAGCGCGGATCCATCTGCTTTTCCCTGATGAGCCATGCGATCTTCGTGGTGATTACTCTCGTTTTTCCGGAACCTGCGCCCGCAAGTATCAAAAGCGGCTTTCCTGTGTGAAGCACAGCCTGCCTTTGCTCATCGTTAAGAGGATCAAGGTATGAAAGAACACCGGCGCTCATGGGATATTGTAACATTTATTTTTGGTAGTTGCATCCGCCGGATTGAAGAGCTAAAATGACTTTAATGAGCATGAAAGAAAAAAGCGGAAACTATCAATCGGCAATTCACGACGAAAATTACGAAAGCGAATATCTCGATCCCATGCTGACAGCGTCCTCGCTTGTAAATATCACTGGCAGAGAAACTGAATCCTTAAACGGCAAATGGAATTTTGCGGCGGATCTTTACGACACATGCAAGAGGCAGCGCTGGTTTAAAGACGAGAGGTTCAACGCAGCAGGGGATGAGCTTCCTCTTGATTACGATTGGGAAAGCCTTGAGCAGTTTAATGTTCCGGCTTCGTGGAATCTCGAGAAACCCGAGCTTCTTTATTTTGAAGGCACCGGCGTTTACACAAGAACTTTTCGTTACATGCCTTGCAAACCCGGCGAAAGACTTCTGCTTCGTTTTGAAGGCGCCGCGTACCGGACATCAATTTTTTTGAACGGAAAATTCTTGGGCACGCATGACGGCGCGTCAACGCCGTTCAATGTTGATATCTCCGGTCTTGTAAAAACGGATAACCGCATCGTCGTTACCGCAGATGCGCGCCGTCTTCCTCATCGGGTACCAATGGAGAATACGGATTGGTTTAACTACGGCGGCATTTACCGCGGCGTTTATCTTGTTCGTCTGCCGCAAGTTTTTATTAAGGACTGGTTCATTCGCCTTTGCCCTGACGGAACTTTTTCCTATATACTGGCGGATGTCGAAATTGCCAATGCCGATGGTGTTCCTGTTAACGGAGAGGCGCTTTTGGAAATACCCGAGCTTGATATAAAACAAAAGATCGAAGTTCAAAACGGGAAAGGCGCGGTCAAAATCAACGCAAAGCCCGAGTTGTGGAGCCCGAAAAATCCTAAACTCTACAATATAATGATCACATTCGGCACTGGCGACGCCTGTGACTCTGTTAAAGATCGAATTGGTTTTAGGGAGATCAAAACAAAGGGATACGAAATCTTTCTTAACGGCGAAAAAATTTTCCTTCGCGGCATTTGCGTCCACGAAGATCATTACGCTTTGGGAAAAACCACAAACGAAGAAATTATCAGAAAGACAATCCGCGATTTAAAGGAAATGAACGGCGCGTACCTGCGTCTTGCCCATTACCCGCATGACGCGATGTTTGCCCGAATTGCCGACGAAGAAGGCGTGATGCTCTGGGAAGAAGTTCCCGTTTACTGGGCGATTGCTTTTAAAAATGACGGCACTTACAATGATGCAGAAAATCAGCTTGGCGAATTAATCCTAAGGGATCGAAACCGCGCGAGCGTAATCATTTGGTCTGTCGGAAACGAAAACGCCGATACCGATTCGCGCCTTGCCTTCATGTCGAAGCTTGCGCAAAAAGCAAAAGCGCTTGACGGTACGCGGCTTGTGTCGGCAGCTTGCCTTGTCAATCATGAAAAACTTTTAATTCAAGATCGCCTTGCCGATCATCTTGACGTGATCGGAATTAACGAGTACTACGGCTGGTATGATCCCGATTTTGAAAAGCTGCCGAAAATACTTGCCAATTCCAATCCTGGCAAGCCGGTTTTAATCTGCGAGTTCGGCGGCGACGCAAGAGCGGGACAAAGGGGAAGCGCCGATGACCTTTGGACAGAGGACAAGCAAAAGCGTCTCTACGAAAAACAAACCGAAGTCTTTAAAAAGTGCCCGTACATCGCAGGCACAACTCCGTGGATACTCTACGACTTTCGCTGTCCGCGCCGCTTTAACCGTTATCAGGAAGGTTTTAACCGCAAAGGACTTATCGACGCTGATCGCGTTACCAAAAAACCTGCGTTTTTTGTTATGCAGGAATTCTATGCAAGCGATGATATTGACGGCTAACTTTTTATTATAGTATATTTAATAAATCAAAAACATAAAGGAGAAAATTATGAAAAAAATCGGATTATTATTTATTATTATGATAATGGGATCGTTGTTTCTCGGCTGTCTGTCAGTTCCGGAAGACGGTATCCCGGAAATTACAATCATCAATCAAACAGGATATTTGGGTTATGAATTATATATAAGCCCCGTAACAAGCGATGTGTGGGGAGAAGACGTGCTTGGCAATCAGGTTTTAAGAGACGGCGCATCTTTCAGGCTTAAGCTGGACGATCCTTTAAGGAGGAGTAACCGCTACGATTTTAGATTGATAGATTTGGACGGCGATTCATACGAGATTAGAAACATGGCAATAACGCATAACTCCGTAATCACTTTCAGGTTCAATCATATAGTAAGGCGATAAAAAAGGCGGCATTTAAAACCAATCATAAAATTCTCACTTCCAAATCGAAACCTCTGCGGGCGGCAATCTTGCACTTTGCAAAGGATCCCGCCTTTGGATTTTTTTCTTCGCTGCCTGAAATTACTGCGGCTCCGTCAATGTCCGGGGCTTGGCAATAAAGCCGTCCAAGCCAAAATTCGTCAATTTGTTCTTCTATTAATACATCCAATGTTTGGCTTGTAAACCTGTCCATCGATTTTTCCGTAATGGAAACTTGCCGTTCTTCGATTGTTTGTTTTCGCATCTTTGCGGTTTTTCCCGCAACGCGCCCTTTCATCGCGTAAGCTGCCGTTCCCTCTTCCCGCGAATACGCAAAGCATCCCAGCCAGTCAAGTTTTGCTTTCTTCTGAAAATCCAAAAGCTCCGCAAAATCTTCGTCTGTTTCGCCGGGAAAGCCAAGCAAAAACGTAGAACGAATAATCGCATCCGGAAGCCGCGCGCGGATTGTTTTTATCAGCTCAAGATATTTTTTTGCATTTCCGCGCCTGTTCATCGCCGCAAGTATTTTTGACGAGGCATGCTGAAACGGAATGTCAAAATAGGGAAGGATGCGTTTGTCCTTTTCCATCAAATCGAGTATCTCCAAAGGAAAATGATCGGGATGAATGTACAATAGCCGCACCCAATAATCCCCGTCCAAAGCCGAAATGGATTTTAATAATTCCATCAGCCCTTTTTCCTTTTCTGTATATGCTCCAATATCCTGTCCGATAATGCAAAGCTCTTTAATTCCGCGATTTAAAAGGGTGCGGCATTCATCAGTAATATCGGAAATTGTTCTGCAAACCAAAGAGCCGCGAATCAGGGGGATGGCGCAGTAGGAGCAGTTGTTATTGCATCCGTCGCTGATTTTTACATAAGCGGATCCCGGCATGGATAAAAGCGGCCGCTCGCCTGCGGACAAGGTGGCCGACACCATGTCTGTCACTTCGGCTTCCTGTAAAATTTCTGCGAGCTCTTTTCCGTAACGTTTGGCAAGGCAGCCTGCAAGGATGATTCTTTTTTTCGGGTATAGCTTGCGCCACCATAAAACGGCGTCAATCGATTCTTTTTTTGCGCTTTCTATAAAGCCGCAGGAGTTTACGATTATTACATCAGCCTGTTCGGCATCACCGACATTTTCCCATCCTGCGTTGTTCAAATCGGCCATTATGTTTTCGGCATCTACTTGATTTTTTACGCAGCCGAACGGATCAATAAAATAGCGCGACTGCGTTGTCAACTTCCTGTCTCGAGCCGTATCAGAATCAACCTGTAACGATTTTCATCGTCCCTTACCCAACGGAAATCTGCGACAACAACTTCGCCCGGCGAACCGAGATCAACCGGGAAGGTTCGTCCTGCGCCGATGATCTGAAATCTTGCAGCTTGCGCATTGGACACCCAAATGCGGATTCCGTTTTGTGCCTGTATGTCAAGCTGGTCTGCGCGTTGAAAATAACGCTGGTTCGTTCCTCTGCGATCCCGTTCATTCAGGATTTCCCAGCGGAACATGCAATAGCCCTGAAACACTACCTGCAATGTAAAAGGATACGCGCTTGGAGAAGCGGGAATAATTGTAGTGCTGCTCGCCGCGCTTACCGTTGTGCTTGTTGTAACTGCGACGGTGTTTTGCTCAATGTCTGCGCCTGTGAACACGGCGGCATCCGTCAATATAAAGTGAAGGAGCGCGCCCATTTCGGCATTGTTCTTTGCAAAGTCCGCCACTGTTATTCGAAGTTCGGGAATGCCGTCGTTGTTCAAATCAATGGTTATCTCCTGACCGAGATCAAGGCTTCTTGATCCTCCCGGAGTGCGGATTGTCACAGTCTCGCCTAGATTGTACAGCTCAAGTTTGTATGTTTCGTTTTCGACAGGAATCAACACCGAGTCGTTTTTGTACATGCGCCGTTCCATGGAATTTCCTTCCATTATGTATTCGGCGGAAGTACGGGTTACAGGAGTATCTGCCGCAGGTCTGTTTTGGTTGTTGATTATTAATGTATAAACGCCGTAACCGCCTGCGCCAAGAAGGATCAAAATAACCAGCATCGGAATGACAAATCCCGGAAGTTTTGGAGGAGACCTTAAAAGCTGTTCCACAGGGACCGGCTGTTCCTGAATGCGCAGCGCTCTGTAAAGTGAAATTACTTTTTGAACATCAAGATCGAGGTACGAGCCGTAATTGCGCAGAAAGCCGATTACATACGGCTCCCCGGGGAAAACAGAAAAATTTTCCGTCTCCAGCGCCTCAAGATAACGAATCGATATGTTCGTTTCGCGGCTAATTTGATCGTGGCTCAATCCCTTTTCGAGGCGGGTAGATTTTAACTTTTCACCCAGAGATTCCATTTAGTCCCCCGGGCCTTAATCAACTTCTCTGAATAAAAAGTTGTTGTATGTATTCGCGTTTGCAGGAGTGTCATAGGCAAAGCGTGTTTCGGGGATGCCGCTGTTCAATTTGATATTGGTAAAATCAAAAACAATTACGTTGTCGCCGATTGTCCGCCCTTCCATTCTGCGGATTGTTCTGTTGTTTGGATTGATGCTTAAAACGATTTCCCTAAAACCTTCGGCTGTGGTGCGTCTTGTAAGGCGAAGCTTTATGACATTTTCCGATGAACCCAAATCGAGCGGCACGGGATTGGGACCCGTTAAAAAAGCCGGAACAAAGTTGCGTCTTAGCAAGGAAAGCCCGTTTCCGTAAGGTCCGCCCACAGGACCTCCCGACCTTCTGTTCATGGGCTGATTTAAAACCGATCTGAAATCGGGCAGATAGATTGTCAAATCATTGCCGTTATATAGAATGACCTGTTCTGCAGGCCTGGAAAAATCGATTCGTAAAAACGCGGGAGAAAGAACGCTGATAATCCCTGCCATTTGCGCATTGCCCGAGCGGATATTGATTGTCGCTTCGTAATCCCTGACACCTGCATAAGTGTTTGACACCAATTCAAGGTATCTCTCCGCAGTAACCACTTCCTGTCCAAAACCAAGAGTAATACCGAAAATCAGCAATGCAAACAGGGAAATTCCTCGTTTGAACTCAATATTTAACACAATAAACCCCTATACAATAATTCTTCCATATATTCTAGATTATTGGACATTCTTAGTCAACAAGCCGACTGTCCAGCCGACTGTCAAGTTGACAATGCCCCTCCTGAGGTGTTACCCTTGCCTTACAGGTCCAGTAGCTCAGTGGATAGAGCGGCCGCCTCCTAAGCGGCAGGTCGGCTGTTCGATTCAGCCCTGGATCAATACACAAAAACCTGCGGCTTTTGTATTTAGAGTTTCATAAAGCGAAACTCGTGCTTTTTTATTGGCAAGCCATTCGAGTCAAATATTTTCCAAAAAACCAAAATTCTTTCGTTTTCGCTAAAGCGAAATGACACTCTCATGCCATATAAGGGCAGGAGTTTTTATGAAATCAAATCGTAATTTCAAGGACAGCGTTTTCACTTCGCTGTTTTCTGACCCCGCCGTGCTAAAAGAGCTCTATTGCGCTCTGGAGAACGTTTCCCTGCCGGCGGACGTCCCGGTTTCCATTAACACGCTTAAAGACGCGTTTGTTAAGGATATCCATAACGACATCTCTTTTATTGTCGGCTCCAAGCTTGTTGTGCTAATCGAACATCAAAGCACCATAAACCCGAACATGCCGCTGCGTCTTCTGGCTTATATTGCCGAGTCGTATAAAAGAATGATTAAGGGCAAGGAGCTTTACAAGGAAAAGCGGGTAAAAATCCCATGGCCCGAGTTTTTCGTTTTGTACAACGGAATAGACCCTTATCCCGAGCGGAAAATTCTGAGGCTGTCAGAGATGTTCGAAGAACCGCAGGATTTGGGACTTCCCGAAAAATTGCACCCCCTGCTGGAACTTGAAGTGAAAGTATTAAACATCAACGATGGAAAAAACAGGGAAATCGCAAACCGAAGCGAGAATCTTAACGGGTATGCGATCTTTATCGCGAGAGCGAGGGAATATTGGAAGGAGTACGGTGATTTGTTAAGAGGGATAAAAGAAGCCGTGAAATACTGCAAAAAGCATGGTATACTCAAGGAATATCTTGAAGAACACGAGACGGAGGTAATTAACATGCTGTTCGGAGAATGGAATATGGATACAGCCATGGAAGTCCGTTATGAAGAGGGCTTCGAAGATGGAGTGGAACAGGGTCATGCTGAGGGCAAGGCAGAAGGTCACAATGAAGTTATAACCCTTCTCGATCAAGGGCTCTCCATCAATGAAATCAAACAGCGGTTGACGCAAACTAATTAACTTTTTACGATTGCGGACGACGCGCCCGATAATCCACGCGAAGCGTGTTGTTGCTAGTTAGTAGCGAGGCGTGGCGCTCAAGTAAAGTCAATGAGCTTAATAATGCGCGAACGCTTCAGCGTGAGCGGTGCGCCCGTGAGTCGCCTTACAGCCTTCAGCATCCTGCTTCAGGCTTTCAGGCCGTCTTCGCCGCTAAACCGGCTTCCGTGCCGGTTTACCTCTCGAATGCTTTCGCATCTTCGAGGTCGCGGCTCCGTTTCGACTCCCTGTTTTATTTTTATATAAAGTAATTTGAATTGATAATTCTTTTAAGTAGTTATAATATTAATAACAGCGGACGACGGGAGTCGAACCCGCGTCACGAGCTTGGGAAGCTAGGGTAATGCCGTTATACGACGTCCGCAAGTAGATTTAAAGCTTAATTTATTGATTGATAATATGTCAAGTGTATGAGGAAAATTATGGAAAATTGGTACAATCTGGATGCGTCCAGCGTCCTTAAAGAACAGAAATCCGATGCGCAAAAAGGGCTCTCTTCGGCGGAAGTCGAAAAACGCAAAATCGAGTTTGGTCTTAATAAATTTGCAGAGAAGAAAAATGAAAGCCTGTTTTCGCAGATTATGCGTCAGCTTAAAGATGTCGCCGTAATCATTTTGCTTCTGGCAGCGGGGCTTTCGTTTGCCTTGGAATTGCGCGAACTTTTGGCAGGTCACAGCGTTAGTTTTGTCGAGCCGATTGTAATTCTTTCCATAGTAATAATGAACGTGATTCTTGCGGTTACGCAGGAGCGCGGCGCGGAAAGGGCGCTTGAGGCGCTTGCCGTTTTGAACAGCCCAAGCTGCTTTGTAATCAGAGACGGCAACAAGCAGGAGATCGATACTACGCTTGTTGTTCCGGGTGATATTATTGTGCTGAAAACCGGCGACCTTGTTCCTGCCGATGCGCGTATTATCGACTGCGACAGTTTCGCGGTGGACGAAGCGTCTCTTACAGGAGAAAGCGAACCATCCGAAAAATCGCCCGAAAAAATTGCGAAAGAAAACGCTCCGCTTGGCGATCGCCTCAACATGGTTTTTTCGGGCTGTCTTGTCGTAAGCGGTCATGCGACGGCTGTTGTAATCGCGACCGGAATGAATACCCAGATTGGAAAAATCGCAGGGTATCTTAATTATACAAAGAAAAACAAAACGCCTCTTCAGCTTCGCCTTGATAAACTTGGAAAGTTGATCAGTACCATCGCGCTTTTGGCGGCGTTTACGATTTTTGTTATCGGGCTTATGCAGGGTCAGGAACTTTGGCACCTTATCATGCTTGCCGTAACTTTGGCAGTAGCGGCTGTTCCCGAAACGCTTTCGCTTATCGTCACGCTGATGCTAACTCACGGCGTTAAAAAGATGGTCAGCAAGAACGCGCTCATTCGCAAACTGCAGGCGGTTGAAACGTTGGGAAGCACTTCCGTAATTTGTTCCGACAAGACAGGAACGCTCACTCAAAATAAGATGACCATTAAACGGCTTTGGGTTTACGGTAATGAGCCGGTGAAAGATAACGATGCTAATTCGAAGGAGCATATCGATCTTATAAAACGGTTCCTGCTTGCAAGTAATGTAACCGTCGAGAAAGATGCAAACGGCAAGGATAAAATTATCGGCGACCCGACAGAATCTGCAATCATGCGCCTTTCTATAGAAAAGGGAGTGACACGCGAAACGCTTGGCGGCGAGTACGAAAAAGTTGCCGAGATTCCGTTCTCGTCCGCAAGAAAGATGATGACGACAATTTTAAAACAGTCCAATGGAAAATACCTTGTTTTAACCAAGGGCGCTTTTGACAAAATCCCTTTTGTTAAAGATGACCTTAACTATGTAAAAGAACTTGACGATGTTCACAATTCGTTTGCGCAGGATGCCTTGCGTGTTATTACGCTTGCTTCCAAAGAAGTGGATACGCTGCCTGCCGCAAAAGAAGAACTTGAAAAATTGGAATCCGATTTGAAATTTGAAGGATTCATCGGCTTGATTGATCCGCCGCGACCGGAGGCTGCCGCTGCAATCAGCCGCGCAAAGAAAGCGGGCGTACGCACAATCATGATTACGGGCGACCATGCCTTAACCGCGACGGCAATTGCAAGGGAACTTGGCATCATCGCCGCGAAAGAAGGCGTCATCACAGGCGAAGAGCTGTCTCTGCTTTCTGACGAAGAATTTTTTGAAAGCATCGAGTTCTATTCCGTTTACGCGAGGGTTTCGCCGTCGGATAAAATCCGCATAGTGCAGGCTTGGCAGCAGAAGGGCGCGGTTGTCTCCATGACAGGGGATGGCGTTAATGACGCGCCGGCTTTAAAAGCAGCCGATGTCGGCGTTGCGATGGGTATTAACGGAACGGAAGTTGCAAAGAGCGCGTCGGACATGGTTTTAACAGACGACAAATTCTCCACGATTGTAGAAGCTGTCAGCGAAGGGCGCAAGGTTTTTGCAAATATCAAAAAACTTGTTTACTTTTTAATCGTGTGCAACATTTCAGAAATCGTTGTAATGATTTTCGGGCAGGTATCGGGCTGGGGCGTTCCCGTAACGCCAATCATGCTTTTGATCGTCAACGTAATTGCAGACGGCATTCCCGGAATGGCGCTTGCAAAAGAGCAGACCGATACGCGCATTATGTCGAGAAAACCAATCGACCGCGAAGAAAGTTTTTTTGCGGGCGGACTTATGGAAGTAATCATTCAGCAAACTGTTATGTGCAGCATTGTTGTTCTTGCAGCTTTTTATGTCGGCAAATTTATTTATCTTCCGGGGCATCACATACCTGCGGAGGCTGTTTTTAATCCCGACAATCAGCATGAATTTTTCCACAGACTTGGGCAGACGATGGCATTCCTTGTATTGGGCTGGACATCGGTAATCCACATTTTTGTTGTAAGGAGCAGAATGTCGATTTTTAAACGTTCGCTTAAAGACAATCCTCAATTGGTGATTAGCGCTGTCCTCATGCTTTTTATGCTCGCGGCAATGGCGGCAATCGCTCCGCTTGCAAAGGCGCTTGGTTTTGTCGCAATGGACGGCTGGCACTGGCTTATTTGTATCGGCATTTCTCTGCTGCCTCTCCTTGTCGCCGAGTACGGAAAATTCTGGGACAACTACAAGTACAACGAAGCGGAAAGGCTCAGGGTTAAACAGCAGAAGATTTAACAGCAAAAAACCTTAATGGCATTATGTAAGAAGGAGATAACTATGCTGGAAGCTTCATTGCGGGGGGAGCCTCATTTATGAAAATATTTAATTATAAATATTTATTTTTATAGTGTTAGTATTGATTTAACAGAGATGTGGAGATAATGATGGAGTGGCGCAGTGTAAGTATATATTTTAATAAAAATGGCGAAATATTTATAATTCCTTGTCGTGGTTGTCCTGAAGGTATGGTTGAATCTGAACCATGGTATATTACACATATTTCTGATGAAGAGACAGTTTATAATTATATTAAAACTGCTTATGAAATTACAGCTGAAGGAATAGAAAAAAAACCAAATCCTTCACCTATTGAAATAATTACAAAAATTAAAAATTGGGAACGAGCAACAAGAGAATTAGGATTACTGGATTTTCAATGGAGGGAAGACATTGACGGGTTTGTATTGAATCTGCAAAAACGAAAAGGCGGAGGATTTGCAGGATATAAAACAATTAAAATTGGTGATAATATAATTGATTCAATATTTAAGCCTGTAATTATAGAAAACTTAAAAAATGAATATGCAATCCATGTAAAGTTAATGGAAAAAAAACAAAGAAGAAATAAATGAAAAAGAAATAGTAATTTAAATATGGAGTACTACGCTATAATAATATTAGTTATTTTTACAGGTTCCTTAGGTTTAACATTAAAGACGAAATTTATTTGGCCATCTTTAAGTTGGAAATACTTAATCATTACAGCATTAATTTTTGATAGCATTACTTTTATATTACTTTATTTTTTTATTTTTAGATAACTAAAAATCATATAAAATGAATAAGAAAAATCACAATTCAAAAGGAAACGCAAAAAACATGTACCATTCCAAAAAAGCAGAGAACATTGAATTACAAGAAATTTACAACAAGTACCATCCCATGTCCGATCGGAAAGTGGATGATGCGTACAAGGAAAGATTGGAAAAGATGTTGGCACTTTTTGATTAGCCAAGTATATAGGTCAACACCCAGCACTTGAAAATTCAATTAAAATATGGTTAAATGAATAAGGGGAGATGGAGAACAATTTATTATGAATAATACTATTCAAATTTCTAACACCAATCATCTTTCACCCCAAAACCGTCCCCACACCAACTACTCTCGCCAAAGATCCATCGCAATAAAACCGAGATTCAAGTCTTCGGTTAAATTCAAAAAAATTTACTGTCGTTTTTCCGAAAAAAAACAGCTTGTCGATTTTGCCGTAGTCAAAGAGCTCGACGAAGAAACAAACCTCTATTATTACGGCGCACGCTACCTTGACCCCCGTACATCCCGCTGGCTTACAGGAGACCCTGCAATTTATCAGGGAGACTACATTCCTGCACCCGGACAAAGCCCCGACAAGCTTGGAGGCATGGGCGGTTTATATAATACGTTAAATTTTCATGCGTACGGGTACGCTTTCAACAATCCGATAAGGTATGTGGATCCAAATGGGAGACAAAGTGAAGAAAACACAAGACCGCGTATTGATACATTAAATCAAAGAGAATGGGAATTTGTACGGACTGCATTAGATCAAACTGTTGGTTATCTAGATACAATGATAAACGATCTTAATTCTTATGCAAATGGCAGTACTTCAAGTGTTTCACCTGAAATGAGGCAATATACAAGAGAATGGCTGGGAATAGAATTGGACAGTACAGTAAAAGCTACTAATTTGGCAGGTGATTTAACTCGAATTAGAAATCATTTAGCTTCAAGAACAATAGATGATTTCAGGAAAGATAATGCGAATTATTCGGATTTTGCTTATAAAGAACTTCTTGAACCTTATATTTATTTAACCAACAATTTTTTTAGTACTAGGGATATTGCAAGACCAACCACAAGACAGCAAATAATTAATGGTTCAGATATTGATACAAGACAAGGTATATTGGTTCATGAATCTACTCATTTTATTTATGTATTAAATACTGACGATATAAGAAGGCGGCATTCAGGTGCACAGCAACTTGCCAGAGATTTTCCAAACATAGCACGAAGGAATGCATTGAATTGGGAAATGTTTTTTTACTATTATAACAGGGTAAGATAGTATGAGAGTTATATTATTTGTTTTTATAAGTATATTTTTATTTAATTGTAATGCCAATATTGATAGAAATTTAGTCGATCGTTCTGTATATGATTTGATGGATGAGTTTTCAGAGGATTGGTATAACGCACATAAATATTATAAAGGTAAGAATATTAAATTTTCTGGCATACCTACATTCTTTTATAGGACATCATTGATGTTTGATTTAACATTAGATGATAATGAAAATTGTAAAAATGATTCTGAAGTAATAAAAATAATTGAATGTGAATTTGAAAATAGAATATCTTCATATAATATTAATTTTTTAGAACCGGTAACAATACTTGGCGTACTAGAAGACTCATATTATTACTCTGATTTTCAAAGTATCTTATTTGTTAACTGTGTTTTTATTGAAAAAGTAGAATTAACCGAATCGGAATTAGAAATGATAAGGGAGCAAAATAATGAATATTAATATTTTAAATGGAGTGAATATATAGATATGTTTAAACTCTCCTTGAAAAAATATTTATCATCCTCCTCCATACCCCAAAACCGTCCCTACACCAACTACTCACGCCAAAGAACCATCGTCATAAAGCCACGATTCAAGTCATCGGTAAAATTTAAAAAATATGCATGTCGTTTTTCCGATAAAAAACAGCTTGTCGATTTTGCCGTAGTCAAAGAGCTCGACGAAGAAACAAACCTCTACTACTACGGTGCGCGCTACCTTGACCCCAGAACATCACGTTGGATCACAGGAGACCCTGCGATTTACCAAGGGGATTACATTCCCGTGGCTCCAATCAATGACGAAGCGCGAAAACACAACCAAAACCTCCCCGGAATGGGCGGAATCTTCAATATTGTAAACATGCACACCTATCACTATGCGGGGAATAATCCTGTTAAGTATTTGGATCCTACGGGGAGAACTACAACTATTACTATAACAAATCAAAGAGTAAACTCTTTACCACAGGAATTCAGAGAAGCGCATGGATTGATTGGAACAGGAACAATTTATGTAGTTAATTCAGGTATAGAAAGAATAAATATTGATACATATTTAACTATAGTTACAGATAGCGTATCTAATACAATATCATATTACGAAATTACTAGACACGCACCCAGTTCTGAAAACAGAAATTTATTAGCATTCAATCCAAGACAGCCTTTTGGAAGATATTTCGGACGATTATTAGATTTAGGAGATGGGTTAGGAAATAAATTAGAATTATGGAATAACAGATCAGGTTCAAATAGAAATATCAGGGCAGATATTACATACGATGATCAGCCTGATTTTATACAAATACATGTTGGAGGAATATATACAAATAGTAACAGTAATCGTACTTATACTGCTGGTTCATTAGGGTGTTTTGGACTTAATGGTAAAGATGCTGGTAATGAAGGGAGAGATGTTTTTATGAATGACATTGAAACAAGAAATAGAAATAGCGGTGGTAGAATAGAAATATATGTAATGAGGATTGATTAATATGACCAGGAAATATACTTCTTTTATCATATTTATGTTATATTGTCTAATTAGTTGTGATGCAAAATATAATTATTTATTAAAACAACAAATAGACATGCTAACCCCAGAAATAAAAAAAATATTAAAAAGTCAGAAAGTAATAATAATAGACGATCTATTATTTATTGATATAATAAAAATAAATGGTGAAAACATTTCAAAAGTTATTATTTATAAAGATATAATACCTGATCCTGAAAAGAGATTTTTAATTGCACATTTAATAAGAAATGTTCTTATACATAATAATATTATTTATAACTATAATGAACAAAATGACGACTTAGTATTAATCCCTGTTATAGAAGTAGATGATGAATTTATTAGAAATAACAAGAAAGAAATTTGTAATGTCATTTATTATCTTCTGCATAAAGATTATTTTGACTTTTACAGTAAATCCGGTGGCAGTGGAGAAAAAATATTTATTTCTCCACTGTTGTCAAGTATTCATGATGATGTAGAGCAAATAAAAACTAAACTTTTAGATGAGAACGGTATTATATTAATTCATTGTATAGATGATTAACATACTAATTGTATCATATATTGAAGAGCAAAAAAATGTGTCAAGAACCATTTTTATAAAGTATACAAACTTTCTACAAGGAGAAAAAAGTGAAAAAGAAAAATCACAATTCAAAAGGAAATCCTAAAAGCGTCTACCATTCAAAAAAGGCAGAGAACATTGAATTACAAGAAATTTACGACAAGTACCATCCCATGTCCGATTGTAAAGTGGACGATGCATATAAGGAAAGGTTGGAAAAGATGCTAGCTCTTTTGGATTAGTTAAGTGCAGATGACGTGGGGGGGGGTAAATATTTAATTAGTTGTAGGGATTTTACATTAGTGTATAATAAAGAAATAGGAATTTAGGAGTGAATTTTATAAATGTTTAATGTGGGGAAATCAGGAAAAAACCTTCAATCGTCACCTTCCACATCCAAAAACCATCCCCACACCAACTACTCACGCCAAAGAACCATCGTCATAAAGCCACGATTCAAGTCATCGGTAAAATTTAAAAAATATGCATGTCGTTTTTCCGATAAAAAACAGCTTGTCGATTTTGCCGTAGTCAAAGAGCTCGACGAAGAAACAAACCTCTATTATTACGGCGCACGCTACCTGGACCCCCGCACGTCCCGTTGGCTCACTGGAGACCCTGCAATTTGGCAGGGAGATTACATTCCCGTGGCTCCCGTCAATGACGAAGCGCGAAAACACAACCAGAATTTGCCGGGTATGGGCGGTGTTTTTAATGTAATTAATTTACATGCTTACAGATACGCCGGAAATAACCCTATTAGGTATATAGATCCCGATGGAAGGAATGATTATGAATTCGCAGAAGTATATGCTCCTGCTGATGGAACAGTTTATAAAATTAGATATTTTGGTAATGATAGTGATTATGGTAATTATGTAATAATTCAACATGATGATGGCAGATTTTCATTATTTGCTCATTTAGAAGGACCTGTACAGGGGTTAGCAGAAGGAAACCGAGTAATACAAGGAGAGTTAATTGCTATTGGTGGTGCTACTGGTAGAATAGAAAATATGGGTGCTCACTTACACTGGTCAGTTTTTGAAGGTGTTGATGAATTTCGATCAAATAGCGATAACGCCATTTTCAATATGAATTGGGTTGTGAATGCTGCAAAAACTATAGATCCACAAATTCTTGTTGATGCTGGAGTCTATATGCATCCTTCACTTGGTGAAATTACCGATCCTTATGGTACGACTGGTTCACCACTTCGCAGGGGCGCACATGAAGGAATTGATTATTCGCTTGTTCGAAGGAGGATAGAAAACTAATATGAATATAAAATATTTATTTGTTGCAATAATAATACAAATAGGTTTTGCTTGTTCAGCTTTCACGCAAAATATTAATAATCATGAATTGGCTTTATTGATTGATGAATGCAATAGCTTTAGTATAGAAAATGCAGGGGAAATTAATTGGAATGAAATAGAGATACTTTTCACAATGGAATATGAAGGCTCGCTTCCTGCAGCAGATATGTTGTACTTTTCAAATTCAATTATGGTATTAAGATCGTTATTTTATACATTAGACTCAAAAACAGAGAATCGGTTTTTTAAATATACACTAAACGGTGAAATTTTAAAAATAATTTTTATTGATACTAGGATAGACATTGCTAGACACTTAGATATTGCTTTATCTCAAATTGATAGAAATTTAGGTATACAATCTGTTGATTACTTAGAAAGGAGTATTACATATAATATAAGACAAAATAAAATTTTATTTGGTAATTTTTATTTTTTTCTTAATAATTAAGATAAATATATTCATAGGAGTTAAGGAATTAAATGAACTTTGAAACAAGTTTACATCAGATTAAATCCTTTTCCAATTATGCTACACCCCAAAACCGTCCCCACACCAATTACTCCCGCCAAAGATCCATCAACAAAAACCCGCGATTCAAGTCTTCGGTAAAATTCAAAAAAAATGCATGTCGTTTTTCCGATAAAAAACAGCTTGTCGATTTTGCCGTAGTCAAAGAGCTCGACGAAGAAACAAACCTCTATTATTACGGCGCACGCTACCTTGACCCCCGCACTTCCCGCTGGATCGCGGGTGATCCTGCAATTTGGCAGGGAGATTACATTCCCGTGGCTCCCGTCAATGATGAAGCGAGAAAACACAACCAAAACCTTCCCGGAATGGGCGGAATCTTCAATATTGTAAACATGCACGCCTATCATTACGCGGGTAACAATCCTGTTAAGTACGTTGATCCGACCGGGATGACTATTGAATATGAAAAGCTGGATACAACAACTGATGAGGATTTAGAAAGAGTTCAAAGAGCTGTAGAAAATGTAATGAACTCAGACACTGAAGCAGGAAGAAGGTTAAGAGAATTGCATGATAATCCAGATGTTACAATAATTGTTAAAGTAACAAGACATAATCTGAATGGAAGTAATGTGATTCCTGGTATAGGAGAAAATGAAAATACTGCTTTAAGCAGAGAGTCTGCATCAAACAACACAGGTACCAACTCAACTGTTTATTTTAATTTATTAGATGCATTTCAAATTTCTGTATTTGTTGGACTTGAAATAATTACAGCTCACGAGCTATCGGGGCATGCTTATGATAATTACAAAGGAATAAATCCAAGGTTCAGAGATGGAAATGAAACATTAAATTGGCGTTTATCCGAACAAAGAGCGGGAGCAATTGAAAATGAATACAGAAGTTTAATAGGTCATAATCAAAGATATCAATATTCTAGTAGACATGGTTATTGGAACATGCCTTTATTCTATAATGGAAATTGGTATTTGGAAGGCAGAGTATGGAATTTAAGATAAGTCAAATTGCTATTATATTAATCATAATAATTTTTTTTGGTTGTTGTAAGAGAATTGTAAATTATGAAGATGATGAAATAATAAAAGGACAAATTGTTTCTGAAAACTCTAGCGCATGGAGTATAAAATTATTATATGAGATAAATGACGAAGTTGAATATGTTTTTACCTATTGGACATATTTTGCTATAGATTTTATTGACATTACAGTTGATGGAAACAAACTGCCTGTTAACTTTTCGTATACAATAGCTTTATACAATCCAAGTATGGACTATCGTCGTTATGAATTATATAAAGTTGAAGAAAAAAAACAACACTTTATATCTATGCTTTGGACAAGAGTTGGAATAGAAGGAATATATTGGGAGGATTATACTATGGGTGCCAGTGCTCATTCTCGTGGTTATTACATACCAAGAGAAAGCAAAATATTACATATAACATATCGTATAATTCTTCCATATCCGACAATGACTGTTGAAAATTTATTTGATAAAACATATAAAAATAAAATATATACAAAAGAATATAAAATGTATGTGGACTTGGAAGAGCTTTTTAATTCTTCTTCTTTTTTATATCCCTAAATAGAGGAAGGAATATAAAGAAGCCATAAACAACTTTTATCTAATATACAAACTTTTAACAAGGAGAAGAAAATGAAAAAGAAAAATCATAATTCAAAAGGAAATCTAAAAAACGTCTACCATTATAAAAAGGCGGAGAACACTGATCTAAGAGAAGCCTATGACAAATGCCATCCCATGTCCGATTGTAAAGTGGATGATGCGTACAAGGATAGAATGGATAAAATGTTTGCTCTTTTGGATTAAAAAGAAAATGACGTGGGGGTAGCCCAGCACCCAGCACCTATAAAAAATAATTTATAGATTTTTATTTAATTTAACTATTTATCAGTTAAATTAAAATTATTTTAAAATGATAATCATAGGTGCTGGGTGCAGGGCGAGGGGGAGCAGGTATGCATTTTAATTTAACAGAAAATAATATAAAAAATGAAACAACAAACGACAGTGTTCCCCCTTATGAATAATTTATTCAAGGGATTTTTAAGGGTGTGAGCGCAAAACTTTGCGGGTTTTTGTTTACAAATCGTATGCTCGATATATTGCTTGAAAGGGCGCGGGTAAAAAGGTTTGCGGGTGTCTATGGTCTGCGTTAAAAATGCCAGCTAACGGCTGTGTAAATAAATGCCAGAGCCATTCTAACCCGCAGGCATTTTTACACGTGCTTTTGTAAATAATATTTTTAAGCATACGATTTGGAGAAAATTTCCGCAAAGGCTTGCGATCACAGTGTTGAACTTAGAAACCCGACAATACAAACATACGACATGATGGACAGAGTCGTATTGACAACACTGCCTGCGGCAACAGGAACGGAAAGACCGGCACAGACAACAAGTTACGCAATAACAGACAACAGAAGAACTACAACAACCACAGACCCGTTGGGAAACAGAAGCGTGCAGACAGTTGACGGAAGGGGAAACATAATTTCCGTGCATAGGTTTGCAAAAGACGCAACCAATCCCTCCACATGGGCGACTTATGCTTACAACGGAATCGGAGAAATGCTCTCTGCAACCGATGCAGAGGGAAACAGGCTTGAAATGACGTACGACAGATTGGGAAGAAGAACCCGAATGACAAGCGCAGACATAGGAACAAAGGAATGGCAGTACGACAGGGCGGGAAATGTCATAGTTGAAAGGGATTCCGAGCTGACGCACAGGGGAAGCCAGATACGCTATGTCTATGACAGCATGAACAGGCTGACAGAAATAATATATCCTTTCAGCGAGAACACAAGATACGAGTACGGAGCGCCCAACGCCCCAAGAAATTCAAGGGGACGGGTTACGAAAATTCTTGACGAAACAGGCAGCATGGAATACACTTATGGAGAGTTGGGACAGGTTTTGACGGAAACAAGAGAAATAAAACAATTGCCTTTAAGCCGCGGACAGACAAGAACCGCGACCATGCGCTACACTTCCGATTACCTTGGCAGAATGCAGGAAATAGTATATCCCGACGGCGAGACAGTTACTTACAGTTACAATTACGGCGGAGAGATAAAAAGCGTAACAGGAGTAAGACAGGGAACAACATTCAACTATGTTAGAAATATAGGTTACGACGAATTCAACCAGAGAGTCTTTATAGAATACGGATCAAATGTAAGAACAACTTACGAATACGACCAGTACCGAAGATGGCTTTCGGGCATAAGGACAACCGATAACGGAAACAATTTGATACAGGACATAACCTACAAATTTAACGAAGTGGGCAACGTGTTGGGTTATAGAAACAATGCGCACAGACACACCACAACGCAGGACTATGAGTACGACGAACTGTACCAGTTGGTATCGGCAAGCGGCACAAGCGTTTCGCATCCGTTTGGCGGCAACATGGAATACAACGCATCCTACACGCAGAATTTCACGTTCGACAAGATAGGCAACATGCAGACAAAAGTCAGCTTGGGCGAAACAAGCAACGGCGCAATAATAGGCGACAATTTGAACTACAACATGAGCTACATCTATTATGCAGGTACCCACAAGGCGGAACGGATAGGAAACAGGTTTTATACATACGACCTTAACGGCAATTTAATCGCAGAACGGGAAGGCGGACATGCGACAAACACGGAAACATACAGACCCTATTACCGCGACGGCGACATATACTGGACCGAATACGGATTCGGAGTTGTGCGTCCCGAGCTTGCGACACCGCAGGACGGAACGTACCAGAGAAACTACAAGTGGAACGAAAGAAATTTATTAAGCGAATCGAGCGACAGCGCGTATACGGTGCAGTACAGGTACGGAGCCGACGGACAGAGGGCAATCAAGTATGTGCTTAATACGGGAAGATCTACGCTTTATTTTAACAGAATGTGGCAGGTGAACGATTCGAGGGAAGCCGCAGTGCAGAGCAAGCACATTTATGTTGGCGAAACAAGAATTGCAACCAAGAACAACAGCGAGAACAACCAAAACACGTTAGCTGAAGCGGAAAGAACGTACTACTACCACAGCGATCATTTGGGAAGCGCACAGACAGTTACGAACCACCGGGGCAATGTGCATGAACGATTGGAATACACACCCTACGGCGAACTGTGGATAAACTGGAAGAATTCCGCGGATTCCGACACAACACCGTTCAGATTTACGGGGAAAGAGCTCGACGAAGAAACAAACCTCTACTACTACGGTGCCCGTTACCTTGACCCCCGTACTTCCCGCTGGATCGCAGGGGACCCCGCAATCTGGCAGGGGGATTACATTCCCGTGGCTCCCGTTAACGACGAAGCGCGAAAACACAACCAAAACCTCCCCGGAATGGGCGGAATCTTCAATACAGTAAACATGCACGCCTATCATTACGCGGGTAACAATCCTGTTAAGTATGTTGATCCGACGGGGAGGGAGATAGATGCTTTTTTTGTAATAACACATTATGAAAGAACAGAAGACGGTATAACTGCACATGGTATATTAACTGTAACATGTAGGGATTCTGGCGAAATAATAAGTACACCAGCTTTTACAGGCGGTGTTGGGAGAGATTTAAGAGATGGTGTTAGTTTGCCTTTACCATTGGGTGAATATAAAATACTTGACAGAGCAGGAAAAACAGACCGTTATCGTTTAGAACCAATGGATTATAATCCTGGGAATGATATCGCTGATGGTTTATTTCCAGTACAAGAAGAAATGAGATTACATGGTTATGGTACCGGTCAAACATTTGGTTGTCTCTCAGTTATAAATGACAGTGATTTTAATGATATAAATATAATGCTCCAAAATACATCAAAATCAACAATGAATGTTTATTCTAGGTATAGAAATCCTATTAAAAGATTATTAAATCCAGTTGAAACTTTAACTCAATATGGTACCCTCACCATTTCAACTTTAGATAGAACTATTTTTCATCCAACACTTTTACGTTAGAAAAAGGAAATATTATCATGATAAAAAATATAAATTTTAACATTAATATAATAATTACTATATTTTATTGTATAATAATTTTATTTGTAGGTTGTATTGACAATAATAGAATTATTAAGGAGGATAACGGTTTTATAAGAATAAAAGGTGGTATTTATAGAATAGGTAGCTCCAAAAAAGAATATGGATATAACATAAAAGAGGAAATAGAAAAAATTAGAAATGTAGAAATAAATGATTTTTACATTTTTCAGTTTGAAGTTACACAAAAATTATATTTTGAAATTATGGGTAAAAATAATAGTAGTATTATTGGTGATTATTATCCTGTAGACAATGTAACATGGTATGAAGCAATAGAATTTTGCAATGCTTTAAGTATTAGGGATAAATTACAACCAGTATATGAAATACATAAGGATACATTGGATAGTAATAACAGAAATGTATATGATAAATATCGATTTTTAGTAATATGGAATAGAGAAGCAAATGGTTATAGATTGCCTACTAGCGATGAATGGGAAATTGCTTGTAGAGCTGGCAGTAGAACACAATTTAATACAGGGAAAACGATAAATAAAGAACAAGCAAATTTCCGTAGCTCTTATCAAGATGAAAATACTCAAATTAAGCCAGTAGGTTCATATAATTCTAATAAATTTGGATTATATGATATGCATGGTAATGTTAGAGAATGGTGTTGGGAAATGCTTAATGGCATGGGTCGTATTATAAGAGGAGGAGCATGGGACGATCAATCGTATAATCTACGATCTGGAAGAGTTTCAATTAACAGATCAGATGGAAAAGGTGTGGGTTTCCGTATAGTACGTAATGCTGATTGAAATTTCCTAAAACACATCTTTTATAGAATTGAAGAAAACGGAGCCTAATTATATGTGAAATAGGTGCAAATACTATTAATTGCGTGCACACAATGGTGTCAAAAACCACTTTTATCTTGCGAATAAACTTTTTACAAGGAGAAGAAAATGAAAAATAAAAATAACAATTCAAAAGGAAATCCTAAAAACGTCTACCATTCTAAAAAGGCAGAGAACACTGAAATACGAGAAATCTACGACAAGTACCATCC